>VMHT01029767.1_pt1 | contig 28109 bp, 40 predicted proteins | sample 4693611 | NCBI WGS metagenome assembly VMHT01 (sample SAMN12280063, study PRJNA550983) | marine metagenome | isolation source: seawater sampled from same location over 5 years 0.02-0.2 micron viral filtrate | place: USA: collected off the coast of southern California halfway between the port... ... | reverse complement strand
CGCAGATGTAAATCAGGGGTAATACAATCTTTTAACGCAGGAACAGAATCAAAACCTCTTTACCGAATACCCATTGATTTTGTTCTGGCAAGTGAGAGGAATGGACAATGCATAAATTTAAATTGTACCAACGTAAAAAAGGTAAGCAAAAGAATTGGCTTGTTACATGGACAGATCCGCAGGGCAAATCAAAGACAGTATCAACTGGAACGCAAGACGAATTAATAGCTGAAAAGTTTTTAACTGCTTTTAAATCTGCTCATGTTCTAGAAAATGAAATATCTTGCGGTTTGATAATTGGCAAATATTGTTTTGACTTACATAAAAGACAAGCCACATTACAAAACAAAAGAAAAACATTATCACATGAAAAGATATTATTAAAATATTTTGAAAATGCTAATCCTTACGACTTAGAGGAAGCAGTTGATAATTTTACTACTCAAAGGCAAATAGAAGGAATAAGCCAGAATGGTATTGCCAGAGATTTGTCTGTATTAAAAGCATCTTTAAATTGGGCGGTAAGCAAAAAAAGTGGCAGGCTATTAAAACAAATGCCTTACAACGTAGAAGTAGAAAAAGAAGATAATCCAAGACTAAGATGGTTAGAAAATTTTGAAGAAGAACTTTTACTTAATGCTTTAAAAGATGAACCGCTTTATGTAAAATTAACTTTTGGTCTGGCTTTAACTACAGCGCAAAGACTTGGAGCAATTCTTGATATTAAAAAAGGCGGTGTAAGATTTGAAAGTAATAAAATTGATTTTAACTATGGTAAGCCTAAAGGTAAATTAAAAGGCAGATCTATTTGTGAAATTCAAGATTTTATTGCTAAAGAATTAAAAGAAGCATATTTAAGTAGCCAAAGCGGTTATATTGTAGAAAAAAATGGTAAGCCTGTAACAAACTTTTATAATGATTTTTTAAGAGTTAGAAATAAATCTGGTATAGAAGATTTTAGATTCCATGATTTAAGAACTACATGGGCATCTAGAGCATTGCAAAATGGTGTACCTATGATTGAAATAAGTTATCAGCTTGCACACTCTTCTATTAAAATTACTGAAAAACATTATGCTAAATTACCGCAAGCAACTAGACCACACGCAACAGCATTTACTGACAACTTTTATAAAGGAAAGTCGCTTTAGTCGCGCCTGTCGTTAGTGTCGCAAGTGTCGCAGACAGACCATGATAACCTATTGAAATTAAATACTTTTTCTGCCCCTCCCTCCGCCATGAAAAGATATTAGTTTCAGTGGGTTAACACCCTTTTGACAGATTAAAATCTGTCACCTATTTTTTATAGAATTTTGACACTCCGCGAATGGCAAAACTGCTTGCTATCATTGCGCCTAAACCTGCCTGATAAAACGTAGGCATTTTCTCTAAGGCTTCAAAACCATTAGATACAATTTCCCTGCCCCAATCACCACAAAAGCATAAAATTAATGGCACTGAAAAAAGTACAACTAACCATTCATCTTTCCATGAATTAGCCTGATTTTGAGCCATGATCTTTTCCCAATCTGATTCAGAACTCAAGATCTTTGCTTTAGCTTCAGCTTCAGCTACTTTAATTTGATTCTCACCTTTCTGTTTTGCAACCCTGCCTTCAAGAAAAGTAGTGGCTATTTGTCCTATGACATTTATCGCTTGGAACATAAAAACACCTATTTAATAATAATTTAGAAGTATTTTACAACTTTATGCGCATATTTACAAATAAACACTTGTATTAACTTTAAGTTAATATTATATTATAACTATAAACAACTTGTGAGAGGGTAAACAGATGAACAATACAGATTATATATATAAAAGACCAGATGGTGGCACAACACATTGTTATGGCAAAATAGAAGATGATAGCAACTTTGAACTTGTATGTGCTGATGAAGATTATGATGGCATAGCTGATGACGTAGATGCTGAAGAATTAAATACTTGGAAGAAGGTATGTGATTATCTTTATGAGAATTATCGTAAAGATGTAGAAGAAATAGTTAGCTGTTAGGGAGAAAGTAAATGAGTTTAGATATTAGATTTTTTAAAGAAGAAAGTTCTAAGGAACTTAATATTTATGCAGAAGTACATTATATGGTTATCCTAAAAGAAAATGATAAACCATTTAAACTTTTACCTTACCATATTTCTCAATCGTATCCGACTAGAGGGTATAATGTCGCTAAATATTCAGAAGAAGTTAATGTTGATACAATTCTAAGCACTCCATATATGTTTAGAAATAACGAAGGTAAGCATTTTTGGTTTGCCACTTTAAAAGAAGCTAAGAAATTTATTTATAAACAAGTTCAAAAAGAATATGGGGGAGAAAGTAAATGAGTAAAATAGCTAAATGCAAATTGCCTAAAAATCATAAAGATTATTATTATGGTGATGAAGAAGGTAGGCAGATTTACCCTAACCTTTTTAATCACTTGCTATCAGTTCCTAGAGTTGCAATTCCTAAAGAACCTAGAATTTATAAGGTTGGTGGCTTGCCCTGCACTAAAGGTAATAAAGGTAATATAGATGGATTAAGCCATGAAGAATATCGCGCAAGAGAAAAATCTTACTATCAAAAATTTAAAAGAATATGTGATAAAAATAATCTTGGATTTGAAGTTAACGATTACGACCATCCACAGGGTGAGGTTCATTTTGATAAAGATATAGGGTTATGTTGCTTTGTTACTGGTGAACCACATGGAGATTATACAATCTTTGAAGATTGGGAAGGAATGTATCTTACTGTTAAAGAATATTTTGAGGGAGAAAGTAAATGAATTACAATTTAAAAATATGCAAAACTGATGTTAAAATTTATGACATTAACATTGATATAGATTTTGCTGATTTAAAAAGTTGGGTGGATGATACTCAATATGATTATCAGGAATTTCTTGAAATGAATTTCTTTGATGACGATAAAGGTGAGATTGATAAAAGTAAAATAGATACGTCAGAAGAAGAATTTTATAACCAATTTGTTGACGATTATATAGAAAGTTTAGATGTTGATGTTCTTTTCACAGATAATTGTCAAAATCATTCTGAGTATCAATTAGAAAGTGAAGAATGCCAGTTAATGGAAGTGGGGGCAAGTTAAATGACAAAATTAAGATTTGATATAAATATTGTTTTGGATATTAATGAAGAACAAGCGGAAAAACTGGAACTTTATTATGAAGAAAGAGTTCCAGAATTAACTGTTATCAAAAGATTTGGTAAGGGGGATGGTTCTACAGGTTTTTATTTTAATAAAGAATTTGTAGAAGTTTTAAGACAAAAATATATGTATGAAGTTGAGCAAGAAATTAAATCAATTACCACTTAACTTTATTTGCCCAAAATGCCCCAGACATAACACCCCTTTGTATATTGGCTTTGTGTCTGGCTTTAAAAGAATCAGACCTAGCTGTTTTATTTTTGTCACCGCTTACGCCTTGTTGACCAAATCTAATTAACTTTGTTTGATCACCTGATCTAGCTAAAACCATATGGCTTTTAGTTTTATGATCTGGTGTTTTTTTTGGCTTATTAAATCCTGATAAACCAAACCTTTTTAATCTTGGATCTTTATAACTCATCTTTTACCACCTAATGCACTAAAACCAAAGTATGCTCCAACTAATCCACACATACTAATATACTGTGTCATAAGTATACTTTCCGCGCTTTCTAAGCGGTCTGGGGCTACTAAAGTGACTATTGTGGTAATTCCCATTAAAATTATCAAAACCCATGCCATACGCCTTTTATTTACCTGATAAGCAAGTTTATCTGGAATTAGATCATTTTTGTTATTTTCATCCATATTTTGCCTTTCCGAATCAATCCTTGAATCGATGTTTTTTTAGTTTTTTTAACAAAAAGTTGTTAATTTTAAAATCTTTAAGTTACTGATTTTATTCAATAATTAACTTTAAGTTTACTTTTTACATTAAGTATGTTATAATAAAGTATTGATATTATTAGTTTTATATCAATTGTTATTTGAAATAGTAAATAAATTAAACAATCATAAATGGAGAATGATATGAAAAAATGTTTCGTAATTGTTATTGATAAACAATATACTTCAACAATCTTTGGAAAAAAAGTATTCAAAGATAAGACTTCTGCTTTAAGAGAAGTTGAAAAATTAAAAAGTCAAGGCAAACTAAAAGAAGGCAAAACCATTGATGGCTTTGAAAAAACCATTAAAGTTGTGCAAGATGATATTAAATATATTGAAAGTGTAATATAAAAATTAACCCCTGCTTCGGTGGGGGTTTTTTATTGCTGTCTTTCTCCAGTACGCATTTGCTCAGCTAATTCTTTCGCCCTGCCCTTAACCATTTTTGCCCAACGCGAATCTAACATATTTAAACTTGCCATTTTATAGTTCTTATCTTCAAGATCAGAAATTAATCCCACAAATTTTTTAAAAGTTGGGAAGCCTAAATTAAATACCATATTAATTAAACAATCTTTCCTGACTTCATCTAATTCATTAAACCAATAAAAAGTTTCTAATTCTTTTCTTGAACGCTCAATATCATTTTTTAAAAGATATCTGGCTTCATCTTCTGTTATGCCATTATCGGAAATGTTCCTTCCTGCACCCAAAGTTAATTTGTTTGATGTGCAATAATAAGGTTTTAATTCCATACCTTCATGTCTGATTAATTGATCTGCTAAACTTTCCATTTTAGTTTCTTCCTGTATTTTCTATTGTGAATTATTTTTAAAGTTTCTTTCAGAGTTTCTTCTTCTACATTTTTGTTATCAAAAACTCTCAATGTTTTTCTGGTGGTACGAGTCAGTATATTTTCAACAGGCATATAAAAGCACCGCCTTGCGTAAAGACTAACAAGCATACAAAAATCAAAATCATTAACGTCTGGGATTCTTTTGTTACCGCCAAGACCTAACTGAAACTGGTGGTGTAAATAGTTTTTGGTTTTTCGTAGCAATGCGCCTTTTACTTGCACCCTGTAAAAATGATCATCTTTAAAAGCAAAAATATCGATGCCATCCTGCTGACAAAATGCTGTAGAAAAACCTTGTTCCTCTAATGATGCGCCTGCAATGTATTCTGCAATCCGCCCATTTTTTGTATTGCTAATCACATTATGCTTATTACTATTATAACCGCTAATCCGCCTACAGCGATCACAGAGCCTAAGATAATACTAATGACCATAAAAGTATCATGAAACTCTTCTTTGCGCTTCATACGCTGTCTAAGCAATTCTTTTTCCTGCTCTTTGGCTTGCTGTATTCTTTTAGATCTTTCAGCAATAATCCCTGCCCAAGTGCCATGCCCAAATCTTAAATCAATTAATGTAGATATTTCCTGTATTTGTTCCTGCGCAAGTTTTGCATCAATTATTTCCTGCGCTACTGATTCAACGCCTAGCTGTTTAGATATCGAATGGCGGTTGCTTTTTCTATTTCTGTCTTTCTGGACTTGTTTTTCGCCTGCAAACAGATCATCAATTTGTTTAGCAATTTGACCTATGTCATTGGCAGTATTAATATTTGACTTTATAAAATCAACGCTTGCCTTAACTAAACTAATGCCTGTAAGAACTTCTGCTACAACCATTACTTTTCATTAAGTCGGTCTAACTTATCCTCTAAACGATGTAAATATTCTAACACTCTATCCATTTGTTCTTTAACTTCAGAACGGCTTGCAAAATCTTCTCTAGTCCTATTTAGCAATATATCAATTCGCTTTACATCATCCGCCTGACTTTTCCAGAGATAGCCAATAACACAAATTAGAATGCCAATAATAGCATCTACAAAAATACCAAAATCCATAGTTAATTACCCTCTCTCTTTCTTGGAATGCAAAGCGCATTAATGTAACTGCTTCCTGCAATTACCTGCACATTATTTTGTTTTGAAATTTTAGTTGCGTATTCTATGCAAGTATCTAGATCTGAAAATGCTATTTCTGAAACTTGTTGATTATTAATAAAAACCAACAGCACCCAAAATAGTTTTATGCGGTTGCTCCATACAAATCATTAAATGAAATTGTACTTGATGAAGGTACGCCAGTGTTTACATTGCTTGTTCGGTTTTGAACAGAAGTTATACTGCCTTGTGCTAGACTAGAAGAAATAGCTGTATTTTCTTGTTGAAACTGTGCGCCACCACCATTTACTTGGTAAGCTAAATGTGTTGCACCTATTTGGCTAGAATGTATTGCCCCTGAGAAACTTTGATTAGAAGTAACTGTTGCATTTGTATTTACGCTATATGCGTGTGATGCTAAATAATTTCCAACTCTTGTTCCACTTGAGTTTGAAAAGAATATATTAGTAGCACCTCCTGCAAAACCACCAGTGTTTGCTACAGAAATAGTAGATAAGATGCTAGAGTTTGTTGCTACTGTATCACCAGAAGCAAGCGTTGTTGGAAGTGCAACTGTTGTTATTGTATTATATGAGCCATTTTCACCTAAAGAACCGCCACCTGATGAAGCACTCTTTGTTATTGTACCACCAGAGTTGCTTGTAGATGTAGAAGGCACTTCACTGCCACCCCTGTACAAATCGCTCATTGATATTGCACCAGATATACCAAATTCAGTTCGCATATCATCCATGCTTATTGCACCACTACTTTGAAGAGTCATAACAATCACAACTTTGTTTTAATATTTCTACTTCTTTTTTTAGATCTTTAATTGCTTCAATAAGAACGCCAACTAAATTTCCATAAGCAACTGATTTATATTCACCATCCTCTACAACTTCTGGTATTACTTTTTCTACTTCCTGCGCAATAACTCCCATGCCTTTTTCTGCACTTTTTGTATAAGTAACACCTCTTAAATTCATTACTTTATCTAAAGCATTTTCTATTGTTTCTACGTCTGTTTTTAATCTTTCATCTGAAAAAGCTGTAATATTACCAGAAGCAGTTATGGTTGTAGAAGCAGTTATTGCACCAGTAACAGCAAGAGTAGATCCATTATAAGTTAAATTAGCTTCAGCTTCTAATGTATCAGCAGTGCCACTGCCTGTTATAATTCTATTATCAGCATTATTGTTAATAGTTGTTAAAGTAACTGTTCCAAAAGATAATGCGCCAGATCCATCTGTTTTTATAAATTGATTAGGACTGCCATCAGACGTTGGATAAGTTAAACCGCCAATTGTTGCATTCGTTATTGTTGCACCTGTCATAACTGGTGATGTTAAGGTGCTTGCTCCAGTATCCATATTTTTTAACAATGCACCTAACGCCCTAAGAGCATTATTAATATTTGATGGCGCAGTACCTTCACCTATATCAACACCATTGATATCTGTATTAGATCCTGCGGTAGCTGAAAAACCTGCTATTGTTGAAATTGTCATTTATTTGCTCCTTAATATATTTGCAACATATTTTTATTTTTGGGTGGGTGTTGTAAAGGCGTATCAACAAATGTATCTAGCAAACCCCCATAACCTCTTTCAATTGGGTAATCTATCAATCCTCTATTAATTTGTTCAAAAGGATATTTAGTTTTTTTAAATGGACTTTCTACAGTTGTTAATCTTGGGTCATTCCCCATTCTTGCAGTAATTGCTCTTGCTTCAACTTCACCTAAAGAATCTTTGTAAATATCAAAAAGCAACCCTTTCGCTCCTGCTTTGTCGTAAATATCAACTTTGTTTAACAGGTCACCTGCTTTTTTATCTTTTTTTATAGCTTCGTTAAAATTTTGATATCCTACAATTTTAGGGTTTGCTTTTCTTTCTAGTTTTTTTATTTGGGATTGAATTTGCTTTCTATCTTTATAATTTGATAAAGTTTGTTCAACATTTTTTGGTCTGTATAAATCAGGAATTTTACCATATTTTTCTTCAAATTCTAAGTTGTATTTTTTAAGATTTTGATCATGGATGTATTGGAACGCTTTGTTCATCCATTTATCTCTTTCAACACTTTTTCGTTTAGGAAATTTTCCTAATTTGTTAATAATTTCGCTACCATATTCGTACCAATCAGATTGATTAAACAACAATCTTGGTTGCAGACCATAATCTCTTGTTGCAAGGTCTTTAAGTTTTGCAAGATAATCAGCTTGATATAAAGGTGTTAGTTGTTTTTTAATTTGTTTATAATCTAAATAATCATCTGTATTATTGGACTGAATATCACTTAAAAAACTTTTGTGTTTTTTTAACGTATGTTTTATTGCATTAACACTTGTATTTGTTCCACTAGCAAATCCTTCTTTATCTTGAATCCAGTGTTGAATTTCATGTAGTAAAGTCTTTTTAATTTCATTTTTATTAACGGCATATTTTTCATCTGTTGATGCTTTTACAATTTCTTGACCTTTTTCGTTTTTACCCATTTTATAATAAAAGTAAGGTGTATTTATAGAAATAGTTTTTCTTGAAGGGTCATACATTCCTTTATGACTAGCATTAACATCATTGTAAAAATCTACTTTTATATCTTTTGCATCTGGGTAGGCTTTATAAAGTTCATCATGTTTTAAAATATTTTTTAAAGGCTGTTGTGCAATTTTATAATTAATATCATCAGCAAGAATAGTAGTTTCAAAAGCCATATCTTTAACTGTTTTTAAATTAAGCACAGATTTTTCATCAGGAATTTCAAACCTAATTTTTTCATCTGGGAGTTGAAATAACCCAACCCCATATTTTTCATTTGTTTTATCAAAAAATTCTTTTTGATTTGTATAACCTCGCCAATCTTTACTTTCTTCTAATAAACCTTGCACTTCTTTTTGTTTTTCCAACATATCTTTTGTTAATGAAAGTCTTAAATTATCCGATTTATCCATTAGTAGTTTTATTTCGCTAGATGGTTTTGCAATTTGATTTAAAGGCTTATCAACGTCAGACCATATTTTATAATCATCAATAATTTGTTGCTCAGTTTTTATTAAATCATCTACTTTGTCTAAATTTTTTAAATTAGGCGGATAAGTTTTTGCTCTACTGCCTGCGAACATCCCAATTGAATTTTTTGGCGTTCCTAACAAACCAGAACCTGTATAAGCTGTTCCGCCTGCTAAAAGTCCTAAATTATTTATTTCATCAATTGCCTGCGAACTTAGTTTGCCATCAACTGGAACAAACTTATTGCTAACTGGTCTATTTTGATTAAAAATAAAATTTGTTAATGGAATAGTACCTTCATCAATAGTGCCACCTGCCATTTTTCCAGATTCAAGCAAACCGCCACCTAAATCTCCTAATCTAGATAACATATTAGGCAATGCTAAACTAAGGAAGCCTAAAGACGATGAATAAGGCATATTTTGTTGCGCCATATTAAATCCTAATTATTCTGTTGTTCTATTGCTGATAAAGGTAATTGAACTAAACCTTTTCTGATCATATTTCCTAATTGTGGTATTTGATTTGCAAATTTGTTAATGCCTGCCATACCGCCTTTTGTGTAAGCCAAAGAAGGTATTGCGCTTAAAAGCATTAAAGGTAAACTTCCAGTTGTTACACCAGTTCCACCAGTTAACATTCCTGCTGTTAATAATCTTTCAGCCGTACCAGAATTAGGTACTTTTGAGCCTAGCACTCTTTTGCCTGCACCTGCTATATCACTAAATGGCATTTCAGCCATTGAAGATACTTTCTTGCCTTTAGACAGGTCTGCACCTTGTACTGCACTTACTAATTGGTTAGGAGTAAAAAAATCATTTTGGTTTTGACTTTTTACAGTTTTTTCTAAAATCTTATACATAGAATATGATTGATCAGTTGCTGTTAATTTAGCACCAACTTCTGGATCTACTTGTTTAATAACATTTTTAATTTCTTGTTGAACTTCTTTAAGCGTACTAGCAATTAATGCATCATCTGGACTTGAACTTTTATTATATTTAATTATTCTTTTACCTAAATTGCTGTATGCCCTTTTTAAATTTTCGCCTGTAAGCTGTCCTGTTTCATTATATTTTAATAAAAATTTATTTATTTCATTTTCAGCTTTATCAAATAATGGATCATCAATTTTAGCACCAATAGAATTTAACAATATTTCATCTACATTGTTTGTAAGGATTTGAGTGGCATTTGCATCTAATGTAACGCCCTCTAATACATCATCATATTGTTTAGAAATCTTGTTTGCTACAATCTTTAATGCATCACCGCCCATTTGCGTAGCATCATCTAATTTTTGCCCAATAGGTGTTAATGCATCATTAAAAGCAATTTTATTAAATGTTTCAAATTGCCTTGACCTTGCACCTCTTGGAAGGCTTCCAATTAAAGGTATACTTTCAAATGCATTCTCAAAAAATGTTCCTGCTTTACCTGTCAATTGCCCTAAAGTTAAATCCATACCCTTACCTTTAAGCAACCCTAAGTCTGATATTCTTTGTGTAATATTTCCAAAAGCACTTGGACTTAATGCGTTTATAACTTTATTACCAACTGCGCCTAAAGGTGCGCCAAAAATTGCACCGCCTAAAGCACCTTCACCCCTGTCTTGCAAATTGCCATCAGCCACTCCTGATCCATATATTGCGCCCTGAGTTGCACCAGTTACTGCACCTCTTTGCGCTGTTCCTGCACCGCCCATTATTTTGCTAATTAATGGAGCAAGTCTTGCTGTTGTAGCTGAAGTACCTGCTAATCCGCTTGTACCGCCTGTAAATGGAGATGCTAACAAACTTCCCATAAATGGTAGCATTGCACCACCCACTTCAGTACCTAAAGATGTTTTAGGAAATTTATCCTGAAAGCCACCAATTTGCTCTCTTTCACTTTCAAGAATTTTATTATAATCACCGCCTAACAATGCTCCTGCTCCTGCAACAAGTTCATCACCATAACCAAAAGTTAAACCTTGCCCTGCGGATCTAGCTACATTTGTAGGTGTAAGATTTCCTATTTTTTGATTTTTTTGCTGAAACTCCTCAACAGTAAAACCTTGTAATCTAATAAATTTGTCAATAGCTGATCTAGGCGCACCACCATCAATTAATTTTAAAACATCTTTCCTTGTTTCTAAAAAAGATCTAGCCATTACTTATCCTCTTTATCTAATATTGTTGAAATTATTTGATCATCACTCATTTCAGAAAGATCAGTTAGATTTTGATTTGTAGTTGTTGCGCCTGTAATTAAATTTGTAACCACAACTTCTGGGCGTAAATTATTTGCTTCAGCAATTTGCCTGTAAGTCATTTCTCTTTGTTTGTGCGTAGCTAATTCAGTTCTATACAATTCTTCAGATTGCCTTAAAAAATCTGCTCTTTGCGGAGCAGTCATTCTTTGACCATCTTTTGCTTTATTGTAAATACCAGTTATAACATCACCCCAACCTTTAGCATTTTCAACATTAGCAAATTCGCCTTCTCTAACTGTAGAAGTTGGATCTAATACTTTCATAAAAGCAAAGATCATTGCCATATCACCAGAAGCTGTGCCGTTAGCACTTGATCTAATTTTATTTATTGAAGAATTAATTTTAATAAATTCTTTACTGGCTTGCATAAATTCTTTTCTTAAACTTGCTTCCTGACTAATTTGTGTTTTGGAAATTCCTGCATCAGCATCTACACCGCCAATAGGCACTACTGTACCATCAGGTAAAACTTCAAAAAATTGATCACCTGCCTGCCTAATATCTTTTTCATATGCGCCAGTATAATCTTGCATAGCTTCACCAATATTACCTATTGTTGCGCCAATTCCTCTGTTTGTAACTCCAACTTGAGGTCTTGATAATTGTGCCAGTTTTGAAGCAAATTTTAAATTAGCCATTCTTTGCTGTTGATTTTGTGGATCTACAAAAGACATAGCACCACCTAATAAACCGCTTCCAATACCTTTTAATCTATCGCCCATAGTCATAGGCGGTGCTTCATAAAATGGTTTTGATACAGGCGTTGGAATGTTACTAAATTTTGGTTTTTGCAATGGATTTGGAGCAAAATCTAATTGATTTAGCAAAGTTGGATCAAACATCCCATCACTTAATGAAGAAGAAGATGGCTTTGGTTGTGGCGTATTTACGTTTGATTTAGGTTGGCTATTTTCCCCAGAATTTAAAAAAGGCAATATTTTAATAAGTTCTGCAAGGTTATCTAACATATTTGACATTATTACACCCCAAAATCAAATGGATTTAAAAAATTAAATGGATTGCCAGAACCAATATTTGCTAACATTAATAAAGTTGCCAACGCCTGACCGCCACCATCACTGCTTACTGGCTGTACAACTTCACTTCCAAAAGTGCCTTTATTAATTAAATCTGCATACTCATTTAGAAATGCAAATGGATTAGATTGTTCTGCGCTGTAACGTCTTACTGCATCATTAATATCAGCCTGATCATAGGCTTCACGCTCTTTACCAACTCCTGCTAGTACATTGTAATCTTGATATGGAATTGCTGATAATGCATCTGCCTGATTTAATAATCCATTTTGTATTGCCCTCTCATTCGCATAATTTCTATAAGCAATATCCTGCCCTGTATCCGCCATGCTATCAGTTAAAGTATCTTCTGCCCTGTTTCTTGCCTGCGCATATAAACCAGAACCTAATCTACCAGATCCTGCAAACTGGCTATCAATAGATGGCGCAACTGAAGTATTAAAATTTTCAATCATAGGGTTTGTAGCATTTGCAATCGCACCTTGAAGATATTGATTGTCACCTGACAAAAAATCCCCTTTTAAAGTAGACGTAGCCAAGTCAGTTAATGGCTTTGTCATTGGATTGCCTGCCATTGCGATATCTCTAATGCCAGATAAAGCTGTTTGCGTTTCTGGTGATGCGCCTGCGACAGTAGAACTTGGATAATAAGCTGACTGCCCCTGATTATAAATATTACCTGCCTGCCCTAATATGCTTTCTAAATATGGCTTTGCATATGCAGGGGGTTGCGTAATAGTTGTTTGCGATGTTGGATTGCTTCCGCCTAAACTCATGATTTTATAACTCCTTTGTCAGCACTACGGCTTCTTTTTTGTGATCTTGAAACACTTTTTCCCATCCTTTTCTTCCTAATATTTCGATTTTTTTACAGCCTTTACGTTTTGCCCATATCTGTATTTTTGGATAAATATCTAACAATTCATCCATCTTGCCACCTGCCAACCAAATCCTGCATGATTTGTATTTTGGGTATCTGACAATTTCTAAAATTCCTGCACTGTCTTTAAGAGCCACTAAAAAAGCGTGTCCGCTTACTAGCATTCCAAAAATATCTAAAAGAGAATGTGTCTTATGAATGTCAATTGCAGGTCTTAAAAATTCCGCGCATCTTAAATATTCAACACCTAATTTAAGAGGGTCTTTTTTACTGACAATCATGTGTAATTTAAAATTCTATTTTTCTTTTTCTTTTTTGCAGTTAATTTAGCTTTTTCAAATTGCGCATCAGTCGGTGCATTTTTGTTATTTTTATTTAACATTTTTTCACCAGATCCTTGTTTTATTCTTTGTCTTTTTGCATGAATATTTCGATACAATGACATTATACTCCTACCCTTCTTATAGCTATTTTGTGTGATTCACCGAATGTTTTTCCTGCTCGCATTAGCCTTTTCATTTCCGCCATATGCTTATTAGTGTGATGTACTTTGTGTCGTGCAAGTGCTTGCTCTTGCCTAGCAGTCAATTTTTTTTTCATGGTTATCCTAAAATTATATATGAGAAAAGTCTGGTATTAGAATTGTTAGCATGGGTTATAGTAAAAGTTTGTTTTGCCTGAGATGATACAAACATAGTACCGCCATATAATTCTGTAGCTGAAGCAGAACTTTTTGGCATAAAAATAATAACACTGTCAGCACTTGCTCTTAAATCAGATACTACTGTACTGGTTGCGCTGTTTGTTAAAGTTACAGTTCCAGTAGCGTTGATTTTTCCTTCTACTAGATTGTTTACTACTTCACTAATTTGTCTGGCAGTACCGCCCATAAAAGGCAATTTCCTAAAATTAAAATTTGCCATTAACGCATTCCTAATGCATTTACTTCAAAATCTAATCCTTGTAATTCATTCCAACTACCAGAAATATTTATTTTTGCCCTGTGATATTTTCCTCTAGATCTTATAGGTGCAAAGCCTACAGAATTAACACTGGAAGCAGTTGTAAAACTTACACTGTCTTGCGTATTATCTCTAGATGCAACGCTTACTGTAGGTGTTCCGCCACTATGAATAGGAAATACTTTATTAACCATTGTGTGCTTACCTTTCGACAATTCCTGTTCTGCCGATATAATTTCACCTGCTAAAGTTGCACCGCCAAAAGTCTGTATCTTTTTATCTTTTACCGCGCCAAAGAAATATGAACCGCCTTTATAAACTGCGCTATCTAATGACGATGGAAGCGCATCAATACTGGATGAAATGTTATCTAACTGTTCTAATGTGTAGCCTGTAGAAAAAAGCGGTACTAATAAATCACAAGCTACTTCCAAGTAAGACCATTTATCAACAGCATAATTATAAACCAATATTTTATCTGGCGTACTGGTTGTAGAATCATTGCTTGTAAAAGACCATAAAACTATCTGGTTTTGCGGATCTGAAGCGCAGGTTAAATCTTCTTTATAAGCCACATTAAATTGCTCATAAAACCATCTATTAACTCTTTCTGCGCCAATATTTTTAGAGCCATTACCATCAAACATATAAAAGCCATCATCTGATAAATAAAACACATTATTTCCAATGGCTGTTACAGAACCATCTACTGCACAACCTCTTTGAGTTTCAACAGCATCAAATTGCCAGACTAATGGTGAACCAACAAAAGTACATCTAAATATTCCACGCTCACAAAGTATTGTTCCATATTCACCGCCTACAATACCCTGCACTTTTCCATAGCCGTAAAGATCTTGAAAATCAGATAATGTTGTAGCAGATACTGCCCAAGAAGTATCATTACCTAAACCAGACCATCTAACCCTGTTTGATACATTCCCATCAACGCCATCATTCGTATTGCCTACCATGACAAAATCCCTGATAGTCGCAATGTATTTTGCTTTTGGAGCATCTGCTGATAAATCAGAATAAAGTCCAGAAGCGTTAGAAGTTATTTTTTGAATATTATCATTATAATTTGTAGCAATTACTCTTTCACCAAATTGCGTAAATCGCCATTTATTTCCTGTGCCAGTTGAATATCCACCAGATTTAGATATATCTGTTAATGAACTATCAGCAGAATTAAACTTATAAATTTTGCCACTATCTCCTGCATAAATAGCTGTATTATCATCAAAATCTTTTGAAGCGTATGCACCTAATATTTTATTAGTTGCTACACCAGAGTAAGGTGAAAGACCATTAAAAGATCTATAACCATCAGCGGAAGGAATGCAATTTTTTGCCTGTATAACGCCTTTGTTTGCTGTTTCTGGTTGATCTGGCAACCATTGACCAAAACTTATCATTGCACACCCCAATTTTCATTATTTTGCGCCTGATTATTCCATGATGGATTAGCAGGGTTGTTATTTGTCCAACTAACTGAATTGTCAGTTGTATTTGTCCAAGTGACAGCGTTATCTGTGCTGTCTGTCCATGTAACATTTGTGTCAGTTACATCTATCCATTTTTCACCTAAAACTTCAGATACAGATGTGCAAATAGCATTGCCATTAAGTGAAGCTGAACCTAAAGTAATTATAGGTGATAAAGATGTAGCTGTTGCAGTTCCATTTGCTGTTAAAAGAACTCTAATTTCAATTTGATTAAGACTTGTACTTGCATCGCCTGTAATAGATGTACTTGCATTTAAAACTTTTAAAGCATTATTTGATGTACTTGCATCTCCAGTGACACTTCCAACACCAGTAAAGATACCAAATGCATTATTTGTTGTACTTGCATCACCTGTAATAGATGCAGTCGCATTTCTTATTCTAACAAAACCATCAGCAATAGTTGCGCTTGCGCTTACAGATGCACCGCCAAATAAAACCCTGATTGCTTCACAGCTTGTACTTGCATCGCCTGATATTGATGCACTTGTAATTAATACCTTTAAAGCATTATTAGTAACACTGGCATCACCTGATAAACTTGCACTAGCCGTTATTTGAACAAAGCCAGTTGCAATTGGCTTTTCACCTAAACTAAATACAGAAAGCATTTTTAACTCGGCTTAGTTGGAAATGTCACATTATCTAAATCTTCAGCTTTTGTAATATCTCTTAAATCTTGCCTATACTTTCTCCAAGCAGTCGCATCGCCACCATTGTCAACGAGAGTGTTTATTTTATGGTCAGCTTCTAATAAGAGTGGCTCTCTTTGCATTCTAATTAAATCTAGTTTTTGTTGTTTTTCTAATTCTGGAAGTGCATCATTATGCTCTTTGGTTTTTTTATTTTCTTCAGCTTCTTCTTCATCAGTTAAACTAACTTCTTGTACACCATTTATTCCTATAACTGCTTTTTTCATAATTTAAACAACCCCAAAAACTCTGTAATCTGCACTGGCAATATTTCCTGAACTTAGATAAAAAGTAAAATAATTAAGAGGAACATCTCTAGCATCGCTCCAATACAACATACCCTGAAATTGAGTAAGAGATTGCCACATTGGGTAACCACCAAAGTTCATACCTTCAGCAAGTAAAAGTTTGTAACAAGTTGTGCTACTTGCATTTGGTAACATAATATTGAAAAATGCATTCTCACCATTTGCATTGCCAAATTTATTATAGGTATTAGCATTTAAAACTATCTGAGTATTACTTGAACTAGTTGTTGCAGTCATACCTGAGTTATAGGTAGCATTATAATACCCACCAACCCAGTCACCTCTGTAGCGATAATTACTTACAGTAGTTGGTGAGTTATTAATTCCAAACTTAATATAACCTGAGGTATTATCAGTAGCTGACTTCAAATTTCTTAATTCTATTCTGTACCCAATAAAATCAGTTGTTATAATTGTATTGTTAAAATCTATTGATGCTACATCACTAACACTACCACTAGCGATTAGTAATTCGCCTACAGTACCACTGGCATTAGGTAGTTTGATAGTCCTGTCGGATGTTGGGTCTACAACATCTAAAAATGTTTCATTAAAATCGTTAGTAGCACCTTCAAACATGATAGTTTTTCCAGCTCGTAATTTTAATCCACCGCTATTAATAAATACATCTTCACTTCCACTTGCACTTACAGATAAATTTCCAGTTACATTTACGCCATTTGTGTTTATTCTTAACCTTTCATCAGTTCTGCTAAATGAATCGTCTACTGCACCAGAAGTTGTAGTTGAAAATGATATAGCAGTTGGATTAGCAGTAGCAGTAAAATCGGCTTCTGCTACGAATTGAATCATTGCACCATATTCATCTGCATCACCACCATCTGTATCACCAGTAGCTTTAGCACGAATCGTTCCTAGTGGTTCAGTGGCTTGTACACTAGTGTCACCTTTTTTAGAAAGGTTTAGTGTGCCACTCCTTGCACCTGTACCAGATATGTCTATAGAACCCATTGATAATATTGTTTGATAACTTGAAGTGCCAGTGCCATCAAGACCTGCACCTATTTTAAGATGAGCAAGACCTGCACTACCTATATTTAAACTACTTTTACCCCCTGCCAGTGAAGTAAAACGAAAATATTCTTCTGTATTTCCAGTGCCAGTTCCATTTCCATTAATAACTGGTAAATGTATTCCCATGCTAGTGCTATTATGAGTATTATCAAAATCTTCATTAGCATCCACAGTTAATTTAGCTAACACATTATCTGCTACACCATCATCAGATTCTTCTGGTGCTTGAAATTCTAATTCACCTATTGTATCGCCATTGGCTATAGCAGTTTTTTGATTATGTAATTCAACAATAGGGTGTGAAGTAGTAAAACCTTGTACAGTTAATTTTGGGTTAACAATTACCTGAGTGTTTTTTATTAATAATGGTACAAGATCAGGTGCAGGATCACTTAAAAAATTACCCTTAACAATAAATTCAAATTGAGTGTATACACTGTGTCCAAGAATCTCACCTAAATCGTAATTATGTACACTTGTTTTTATTCTAGCTATTTTATCATTTACTGGCGCTCCATCAGCTTCGTCTGGTGCTTGAAAATGTATTTCACCTAAAGTGTCACCATCTAAAACAGTAGTGTCAGAAGTTTGTAATGTTAATATTGCACCATCAGGAGATTTAATAACGGCATCATTATTTTCATCTTTAAAAATTAATTTATCAGATGGAAGTGTGCAGAAAATATCTTTAGCACTTGTATCCGCCCAATTTACAGCTTGGTCAGTTGTCGAATTTGCTACATCTTTAGCTTGCAATATTGTAGTTCTTGCCAAAGTGTCAGGAGATGCATCAGTAAAAGTGCCTATGCCAATCTCAAAACTTGTTCCATCAGTACAGCAATAATAAGTGGTATTGCCAGTGCCAATTTCTAAAAAACCCTCAAAGCCAGTTGTTGCGCCACCTAATTGATAGGTAGCAGTTCCGCTTGTACTTGTAGTTTCTCGAACCCTATCTTTTATTATTAAAGCCATAAAATTATGATTCTGTAACTGTTAAACCTGTTGCGCTAATTTTTAATGTGTCTGTGTCTGCTATCGTCTTGCTCGCTGTTAATGCGCCATGATAAAGTAAATTTCCACTTGAAACTGCATCAAAAATTCCAAAGTGTGTACAAGTACCAAAAGCACCACCAGAAGCTGTAAATTCGATTGCGCTTGAATTGCTTGTACTGCCACCAGATGCAGAACTAAATGTTGCTACCTTTCTTGTGTAACCACTCCCAGATACTTCTGTGCCAGCTCCTGCATCAGTCGGATCACTTGTAAATAATGCAACATAAACATTAGATGGCGCACTTGTTGATGAAGTACCTAAAAAATGATCAAGCACTTTTAATTCTAAATAATTTGATTTTGCCATTTTTTACCTCAATGTAATTTGTCTTTGATATGAAGAACGCATTTGCAAACGCCCCTGAGAATAAGTTGAACGCTGTTCATCGTAGCGCACACTTTCTAACGCAGTATTAAATTTTGTGTTGTAAAGTTGAGCGTTAGCCGTATCCAATAAATAATCATAGGCACTATTTAAAGCACCATATAAATAAATATCAGGACTTCTGATTAACAATGTTGTTGAAGTGTTTGCATCGCTCAAAGCATCGACATTGCCAATATAAATAATCTCCGCTGTCATTGCAGAATCTGGTTTTGGTCTTATTTTAATTTCCTGCCCAACAATAGAGTATGAAGCAGGCGTTCCAGAAGCATTAGAAGAATATTCTTGATCAAGCATATCAGGTGATAAATATGTTAGCGTTACAATAGGCGTTTGATTTAATTTTACGCTTCTAATCTGCCTTAAATCGCTAGGAAGTGATACATACTCATTGCCTGACGTTAGTGATGCTGTAGCACGTTTTTCCTGCTCCCTTGTTTCTAGTTCGCGGTTTATGCGTGCTTCTGCCAACTCAATAAACTCTGGTATTCTGGTTGTTAAGTCATCTCTTGCCAAAAAATTAGCAACAGCCGTTTTAAGTTCTGAATATGTGTTTATACTCATACCAATCTTCCGCCACTTGTTCTAAAATATTTATTGTCAGGATCTTGAAGCCATTTTTTCCAATCTCTTGGATTATCTTTAGGATTTCCAAATTTTTGTAATAATTCAAAATATAATGGCATAGGTATCTCAGCAATTTTTTGCTTATGCTTTTGAGTGTTGCCTATTAATTGATTTGGCTTCCATTCAGCTTCTTCTCTTTTTGCGCCACTTAATACAGGATCTATATTAACTTCTGTTTGAATGCCTAAACCATCCGCATCATCAGTTAAGTATGTTTTTTTGCCTGTAAGTGGATCTGAAGATAATAACTTTTTACCCATTATAAAATCCTTAAATCTAGTTGGTGGGGGATAAAAATGACACCCCTGTTAAAAATACCCCCCATAAAAGAGGGCGGATAAACCGCCCCCTTATTTTTAGTATCTACGATGTAGATAGATCAAAAACAGCACCATGTGCTTTAGGTGCTTTGATAATCAAACACCACTCAGAAAGAATTGCAAATTTAGTCGCATCGCCTGTTGGAGCAATGTCTACAGTTTGCATCATACGATTCGGAAGATGTCCGATTGAGTAATAATCAGAATCAACTAAGAAAATTTCAGAGTTGTTTGCTGATCTATCAACAACGGCTGATAATTCACCAAAGTCTGTGAGGTATATAGAAGCTGAACCTATAATGCTCATTTCTTTAGCTGAAGTCATATGCAATTCATTGGATACGACTGAGCCAGAAGAAAGATCACTAAAAGCGACTTTATTACTTGGACTTAGAACAAGCATATCTGGCTTGCCACCATCATCAAATGCTGACTTCATAGCATTGTCGATAAGTGCTAAAGATAACGCTCTATCATTACCAGATAAAGTAGCTGTATCAGAACCATCACCAGTAGCAACTGCTGAAGTTGTTCCTGCTGTTGAAAAATCAGCGTTAGTAATCCAAGTGATTAAACTTGCTGTCTTTCTAGGATCTGAAGCAGATCTTGCAGTGTTAGAATAAAGATACTTATTTATATCTCTACGCTGTTCAAGTCCTTTTATTACTTTCACATCATTTGTATTCGCCTTAGTTCGCTAAACTAAAACCGATCTTACGATCTGCTATATATTACTATATAGATTAGACTATATCACATCCGCTAATTGCGGATTGGTGCGCTTCCACTAGGCTTCTAGTGTACTCCTTTCGGATAGTCGTTGCTCCTTCCTTTTTCAAGGCTTGGATCAGGATTATCCCCAACATCATTTGGTAGGACTTCCCCTGAGTTCACACCATTTATACTGCGCTAGTGTAAAGTTAACGCAGTTTCTTTATCTCTACCTGCTTTGTCCACCACATCGAGTGTACCAGAAATTGATCCTGCATTAGCAGAAATCTGGCAGTAATTGCCAAGTCTGGTTGTTGCAGTTGGGTTAACATAACTGTAATCAGCACCTTCATTCTGGTAGTTCGTTGCACTAGCACTTGCTAATTCTTGAACTTGCCATTCATGGAATACGCCTTTTACGACTTCCTTTTTTGCATTTGAAAAAAGAGGTGTTTCTGATGGATCAATTTTTGAAATAATATTTGAAAGATCCTCACGCTCACCGATAGCGTTTGCGGTCTTGTAAGTTGCCATTATAATATCTCCTTATTAATAGCTATTGATTTAATAAAAGACTGACTGCATCATCAATCTTTCCAGATTTAGTAAGTTTTGCTAAAGCATTATCTTTAGCTTTGTTTGCGTAATCATTTTTAGTAGTCGGAGTTCCACTTTTTGCTTTTGTAGGTAAAGGCTTTTTCTTTTGCTTTTCTACCTTAACTTTCTTCATATTAGCTTGAAGATCATCATAGGCTTTTGCCTTCATCAAGAACCTTATGGCATCAGCAGACCCATTATCATTAAGATCTTGGATTGCCTTTTCTGTTAAACCCTGTTCAAGCATATAATTTTTAAGACCTGAAACGGCTTGATTCTTAACTACAGGATCTTGCCATGTTGGAAAGTAATCCATTAGCTTTGAATTTTCATTTTGCAAATGCTGTTGTCTGGCAAGTAACATATCGTATTGTTCCTTTTCAGCTACGGCTTTTCTTTGCTCTTGAATATGCGCTAATTGCTTTTGACCTTCTTCCCATTTAGTCTTAACCAGATTAAATCTTTTAGGGTCTAACTGTTGTGATAATTCACTCCAGTTTGGCTCTTGCCTAGCTTGCGTTAGGACTTGTTCCGCTTCTTTTAACGATTCAGAAAGTTTTTGCTGAAGTTCAAGAGTTTGACCTTGTTCTGCTTCAAATGCTCTTTTCTGTTCTGCAATTTCCTGTGTTTTTCGCGTGTAATCAGACTGACGTAATCCTCTATTTTCCCATTCTTTAGCAATCTGTTCCGCGTTCATCTTTGCTCCATCCAACTCTAGGACAAACTCAGATTCGCTTTCTTCTTGCTCTTCCTGTTCAACTTCAGTTTCTTCACCTGATTCGGCTTCCACTTCCTCAGTTTCTTCTGTCGCTTCTTCTTGAGTTGCTTCAGTTTCTTCTTCAGTTATTTCTGCCTGTGCTTCTTCAGCACCTTCTTCTTCTTTACTTACGTTATCCTCAATAGGCGTATTTTCATTTAGAAGAACTTCTACTGCATCACTTTGAGTAAGCAATCCAGTTTCATTTCCAGTTCCTTGAAATAAGTCAGGAGTATTGGACATTATAAAACCTCATAATAAATTAAATTATTTTCGTATTCCCTGCATAAATCGGTCAGCAACTTTTCCATCGTCTATACAACTCTGGATTTTTAGTTGGACTTCTCTTATTGCATTAAGTTGGTAATACGCTTCTTCCCTTCCCTTCGTATCTGAAGGAATGGAATTTCTTATTAAATCCAGTAATTCTTTTTCAATATTTTCAAAAATATTTTTAAAAAGTGGATTTTCTTTTAAACTTTTAGCATCAATACCTGTCTGTATATCTTCCCTTGCCTGCCCCTCATGCATTGTCAAGCAAGCCTTGTAATTGTTTAAATCCTCTTAAATCAATTTCTTCCTTAAAGTCACTTGGTCTAAATGCAACATTCTGCATATAAGCATTGTTAGCATCCTTAAACGCCTGTGAGTAGCTGTCAGGTGTTTGATTTAGCATATTAGGTCTTATGTAAAGTCCTTCTGGGTTTGGTGATGGCTGTGGTGCTGTGGGCGTTAATATAGGGTTTGGCATTGGCGTTGGTTGCTGTCCTGCACCCATCATTGCCATTGCAGTAGCCATTTGCTGATCACCATCATTATCTTTTCCTTCTTCAAAACTGCCAGTAAATTGATCTACTCCAAATATTGATTTTATTAATTTACTCATTGGACTAATCTCACCCATAGCCTGAGAAAAACCATAAGTAGGTGATTCATTAGCAGGCACTGGTGACTGATTAAGGTCTAAACTTTGAAACATAGATTTATTATTTCTTATATCTTGGCTTTGGTCTGCCATTCTTTTGGCTGTATTGTAATCTCCACCTGAAGCATTCCAAAATTTCATAAAATCATTTTCATATTCCGACATATTGCCTAGTGCTTGATCTGCATTAGCCTGCATATTTGCAATGCTTTGATCTGCTTGCGAATTTGAGGATAAATTGGAATTAATATTATTGGATGGCTCATAACCATATTCACCCTTTAGATCAGAATTAGTAAAAGTTCCATCAGAAAGATTAGTATTAAAAGTTACCATAAATCACCTATGCGTTTGGCAGGTTAGTAGATACTTCTCCACCGCCTGCGCTTATCTGTTGCTGTCTAAGAGCAATTTCATTAGCAATTTCTTCCCTGCGCAGTTGCAGTTTTTCCCTTGCTATTTCTCGCTCTAACTCTATTTTTAATTTCATTTCTTCACGCTTTAATTCCAGTTCCGCCTGCATCTTTCTTTCTTCCATTTGCATCTCAGCCTGCTCTTTTTGCATCTGCGCCTGCATTTGAATTTCCATAGGATTAGGTTGTGGCGGTTGTTGACCTTGCGGTTTAGGTTGCGGTAAAGAAAAGAATTGATCAGTATCTTTGAAGCCGTTCAACTCTGCCATTCTTTTTAAAGTATTTATGTACTGATCAGGTTTAACGACTTCATTTTCAACGCCTAATGTCTGCATGATTTGTTTTTGTTCTGCCAGTATGACAGCCAGACCGCGCATCTGTTCATCCTCAGAGCCACGCCCAAGTCCAACTTCTACCTGTAAATCGAATTCACTATCCCACTCAGTCGGATCTATAGGAACAAAATCATTTCTTAATCTTATGATACGTTTCTGGTTTGAATATTTTGTAACAAGGTGAAAGATACCTTTAAACAAATCTTTTACGCCAGTTTCTGCAATTGTTCTGGCATACATCTCAATTTTAGATTGTGCGCTTTTAATAGAATGATTGACTGCGCTTGCAGTCGTTGATTGTAACGCTTCTGCATCTAAACCCATAGAAGCCTTACTCATGCCTGTTCTTTCTTCTTTTACCTTATCAATTTCTGCCATAAGAGGTAAAATCTGATTACCAACCGCAGGAACATTTAAAGGCTGTACTGCACCCATCTGGCGCACCCTGACAACTCCGCCTGCCACATTATCTAATAAATCATCAAAATTTACAGCACCTTCGACAGCCTGAACTCTGGCATTATTGACTGCATATGTATTGTCTAGATATTGCCTTAAAAGAACAGACTTAATTCTTTGCAGGTCATGCGTTAAATCATAAATAGATCTGCCTACCATCCTGTGGGGCATCAGTATAGGTGATATGATAGCAAAAGGTATCTGATCACATGGCATGGTTTTTAAAATATAACTTGCTTCATGTCCGATAGCGCAGACTTTTGTTAATTCTGCAATGCCATCATCATTCAGATCTGTCTTTAAATAAATCTCATAATAGTCAACTAACTGCATAGAAGGATCTGAAGAAATTTTTCCAGAACTAGATTCTACATCTTGGAATCTTATCTGCTTTTCATTCTCAGTTTCATCTTCATTATGCCCAGAATACTTTTCTATTTCTTCCCTGTCGTATCCCATTGCAACCAAATCTGACACAGACATTTTTGATCTGTGGCAAATAAAATGCGCATCCTCTAACGATTTCGCCCTCCTGTTAAATAAAAACTCTTCTGGCGGTACGTTATCAACTTTAATTTTTTGCGTACTTTTCTTGCGATTAATTTTAACATCATGCGTGGATGGCTGATCAATCTCCATACCTTCTGGCGTTTGGATTGTGGCTTCGGTGGCTTGATGTTCGACAATTGTGACATCTGGATTGCTCGTAAGCAGGCTATACTCATCATCGGTTAAATCTACATACTCCTCTTCTGTTGTATCCTCTTTTTCATCTACATAAAACTGCACAACGCCCATACGATATAAAAGGCTATCTTTTAACCAGTTATAAAAAATTCGGAACGCATCATTGTCATTATTAATAATAAAATTAACGTAATCTGTAGCCTGTTTAGCTTTGGGTTCATCTTCTGAAGTCCTGCCAACGAAACGCACATAATCATCACCGCTTGTAAAAATACGCAATAATGATGGCATAATGCTATCAATTGTGTCAGCTACAACTGTATCAACTACATTAGATTTACCATCTACTTCATTGCCAAATGGCTCACCCAGATAATAATCTGTTGCTTCAATTCTATTGCTTGTAAACTCAGTGTCTGAGTAATTTGTTGCATCAGTCAATTCATCTGAGATGATAGACTGTAGTTTTTCTTTATCCATTAAAATCCTCAATGTCTTTAATGTTTACTGATCTTAACATTTCCATCGCTTCTTCTGGCTCTATGTTTGCTTTTTGTGATGCATTAACAAATGCAATGATTAAACTGTTTGCAATCTCTTCCCAGTTAGCGAATTCGGACACATGAAGTCCATTCAAATACATAATTACTGCGCTCGCTGATTGCTCTATCTTTTCCTGATCTACTACCTGCACTTCTATATTCATGTGTTTTTTAGGAAATTCTATTATTTTACTCATATTTATGCGTTTTTATTTGTTTTTATTTGTTTTTACTCTTGTTTTATGTGTATTTAAATATTATATTAACTATAAGTTAATTAATAGAGAGGGTATTATGACTGCTTTAGAAACAAACCAAGAATTTCCATTTTTTGTAGATGTAGGTAATCAAGGTAAATTGTATACTTTGCGTGCTGTATGTCCATCATCCAGATACTGGTCTGATAGATCTACATTTTCTACTCATGTTGTGTCATTATCTAGTAATTATGACACTGCTATTAAAAAAGCTAAACAATATGCTAATGATCATAATGTAGCACTTGAAGTTCCAGAAACTCTTCCAAAAACTTTAATAAAAATTACTCAGCGTTCATCAGAAGAAGTCGCTAAAGAAAAAGCTATTATTGCGCACCAAAACTTTATGTTGACCGAACTTGCTTCACTTAGAAGAATTAGAAGCAATGTAAAAAATGGCTTTTATAATATCAATAAATTAAAAACAAAATATACATCTAGCCATGTAGGTCAAATTGATGATCGTATCGACTTTGACTGCACTTTAGAATTTACTCACAGCTTTGTATCGTATTATGGTGTTAGCTTTCTTAACAGCATGAAAGATGCCAACGGCAATGTCATCACCTACTTTGGTAGCCGTTCATTAGGCGAGAAAGGTGACAAAATTACTTTTAGTGCTAAAATCAAAAAGCATGATGAATACAAAGGCATTAAACAAACTATTATCCAAAGACCAACTAAAATCAAAAACCATACAAGGGAGTGGTAAAATGAGATTAACAAAAAACGAAAAAACAATAATTAGTGTTTGCAGAAGTTTAACAATATCAGCGCATGGCGTTGACATTGACGAAAGTTTAGGCGGTTGGTTTTTCCAAGATATCTGGGATGCCTGCACAAACCAATTTAGTGAAGAACAACTCAAAGGCGTAATTGGTAGCTTAGTAAAGAAAAAAATTCTTGAAATAGACTACCCAGATGAACATAGAGTTTCAGCAGGTTCTGCCACAACCGAATATTACTTTAACAATCTATGTGAATGGTATGATGAAACTTGCAAGAAGATAGATGAAGAATATAAAAAACAACTATCTACAGCTTAAACAACCCAATTAAGGTCTGGGCGGATACTATTCCGCCTATTCCAACTTCCTAACTTCCCACTTCCAAAAGCACCATGCATAGCAAAAGTAAGCAGAAAAGCATCCGCGCAATCTGGTGACCTTAAACCGCGCTTTTTTAATTGATCTTTACCTTCGACTTTCAATTTGCCACTAGACAAATATTGATACTTCACAGCCGTTAATTCTTTAATCAAAGTTGCATCATCTGGCATTTTGCAATCTTTAGCTTCAAAAAACTCCCTAGCCTTCCACCAGAGTTCATCTCTTAACCTGCTAAACTTCTGCCCAAGTGCAGGACTTTCAGCAACATTAATTCCTACCGCAGGCAGATCCAGTTCTATTAGTCTATCAACTAATCCTGCACCTAAACCAATACTATCAATAAAAATTTGCGATGGCTTCTCAGGATATGGCGTTGCTTCATACTCACTTAATACAATGCCTGCCGTAGACATTAAATCCTTTCCCTGCCATGTTTTTACCTTTTCCAGTAAATAACCGCCCTGACGCTTCGCCAAAGCCGTTCTATCATCTCCATACCTTGCAGGATCAACGCCCCAAACAACAGGCGCATATTCGTCACGCTCAACTTCTCTTTTAACTGCACTTTCAACCAAATCCAATCCAATAAGTGTATCATCGTCACTTGTACTGAATTCACCCAATACGCGAATACGAAATACATTTGACTCTTCACCATACTTTTTTGCCATGTCCTGAATAAATTCATCACTGACATAATCTCCATCTCTTGATGAAACTGTTTGCAAATGCCAACTATCACGCATTGTGTGAAAGCATTCGTAAAAGAAGCCACTAGAGCGTGTAGGATTGCCTGCAAGCACTATCTTCGCGTTAGGAGTAGACAAACTCCCAGAAGCTGTCTCAAAAATAATATCTGGAATTCCTGAACTTTCATCGCAAACTGCTAACATATTCTGCGAGTGAAATCCTGCTAACGCTTCTGGATTTTCTCTACGGCTAACCCTGTAAGATAAAAAACTATCTGGACTGCCTTTTAAAGCCACCCTGTCCTGTTTAAACTCTAACTGATCTAGAAAGCCTTTAGGTAGCTGTTTAGACCATTTCTGTACATCGTTAGCCAATACATCGTGAAGCTGTGATGCGGTGTTTGCAGTGGCTACAATCTTTGCAGGAATGCGTGTTAATAAAAACCATAAACACAGCCAAGAAAGATATGTAGATTTGCCTACACCATGTCCAGACTTGATCGCAACCTTATTGCTTTTAACAACAGCGGTTAATGCTTCTATTTGCCATTTCTGGGGTTCTGCTTTTAATACAGTGCGCACAAATAATACTGGATCATTGTGCAGTTTTTTTAGAATTTTTTTAAAATCATCTGACATAGTATGAGGATGGTAATTTTTTTTCCACTGGGGGGGCGTGTGTCCGAAAGGGGGGGGG
>VMHT01001301.1_pt1 | contig 28112 bp, 33 predicted proteins | sample 4693611 | NCBI WGS metagenome assembly VMHT01 (sample SAMN12280063, study PRJNA550983) | marine metagenome | isolation source: seawater sampled from same location over 5 years 0.02-0.2 micron viral filtrate | place: USA: collected off the coast of southern California halfway between the port... ... | reverse complement strand
GACCAGCCTTGTCTGACAGAGAGGGGGCGGCTGTTTTTCTGGGAACTCCTGCTGGTCATAATCATTTTTACGATTTATTAGAAACCGCTAAACTACAAGAAGAAGAAGGCTCTGACCAGTGGTACTGGAAGATAGTAAAGGCTTCTGAGAGTAAACTTGTAAAGCCACTAGAACTTGATGCTGCCAAAGCTCAGATGACACCAGAGCAGTATGAGCAAGAGTATGAGTGTTCCTTTACTGCCGCCATTATAGGAGCGTATTATGGCAAGCTGTTGGCAGATGCTGACGATAATGGTAGAATAACGCAAGTACCTTACGACCCTATGTACCCAGTGCATACGGCCTGGGATTTAGGAATCAACGATAGCACAGCCATTTGGTTTGCACAGATACTAAGAGGCGGCGCTATTAATGTTATTGATTATTACGAGAATGGTGGCGTTGGCTTACAGCACTATGCCGATGTTCTTAACAGAAAGGAATACACTTACGGGGACCATCTTGCACCGCACGACATTGAAGTCAGGGAGCTTGGCAGTGGTAAGTCGAGGTTGGAAACGGCCTTTTCCCTTGGCATACGATTTAAAGTTATTCCTCGTATGAAAGTTGCTGATGGAATAAATGCGGCTCGTATGTTATTACCTAAGTGCTACTTTGATAGAGACAGGTGTACTGAGGGTCTGGATATGTTGAGGCAGTACAGGCAGGAATATGATGAACGTAAGAAAACTTTTAGAGACCACCCAAGGCATGATTTTACATCACATGCGGCAGATGCGTTTCGGTATCTCGCTACTGGGCTGGAGAATAGAACAAATTATACAAAGCCTCCGCAACAAGTGGCGGTAAATGATTACAACCCTTTTAGCTATTAGTTGGGCAATTATGGCAAATAAAGATGAAATATTAGAAGTAGGGCTAGACCATATACATTATTATGAGTCTAGGCGTGGGCAAAACAAAGGAATAGATAAAGACAGAAATGGTAGCGAAGTAACTAGAGGGGAATATCATATACAACTTGACAGAGCAAAGTTACTAGACCCAGATACGTACAGGAATATGCAGCAGTCTGATTACACAGCTATGATTGATAGCGCAGAAGGGCCGAAAGAAGAGAAAAGACTAGCAAAGCTTTATTTAGAAAATATGATGGAAGAATCTGGGGTAGATTTTTCTGGTTTAACTGTAGGGGAGTCTGTTGCATTTTTATCGATGAATTACAACTCAGGCTTAGATGCAAATCCAACAACACAAAAAGCTTTTCGACTTCTCGCCAATGCAAGAAATAAGAATGACTCTGAATTAGGTCTGTATATGGAAGCGGCTAAAGGCCTGATAGACTTAACAAGAGCTTTTGGAGAGCAAAGTAATGGAGTTATGAACAGGACTAAGTCTCATAAAGAAACTTTTGATGGCAATTTAAACGTAGAAAGTACCATGATAGATTCTGGTCAAGGCTCAACTACAGCAGAGAACAGGCAAGAAACATATCAAAAGATAGTAGATGAAAGTAATAGAGCCAAGTTATTTGTAACGCAAGAAATGTTTTTACTGCAAAACGAACCTGTTATGGCTGGTTTTCGCAATAAATCTTCTGAAATTGGTTTGGGTACATTTACCTCACCAGAGGGAACTACAAGGGATGTAACCATAAAAGAAGACAAAAAATTAAAAGAAATGCAACAAGGAGCAAGATAATGAGTTTTTTAACACCTAAAGCGCCACCACCGCCACCACCTCCACCGCCACCTCCTCCACCTGTTGATGAGGCAAGAGCTGCTACATTAGCGGAAGAAGCAATGATGGCGCAGCGAAAATCAAGAAAAGGCAGAGGCTCTACGATTGTTGCTGGTGCATTACAAGAAGGTCAGCAAACAACTGGTGTGATAAAGTAATGGAAGACTATGTTAAAGGTCTCGTAAAGCGTTTTGAGAGTATTCAAACGCAAAGAGATAATTGGGATACGCATTATCAAGAGCTAGGCGATTACATGCTGCCAAGAAAGGCAGACATTGTTAAGAAGCGTTCTCGCGGTGAAAAGCGCATGGAGCAAATCTATGATGGCACAGCGCTACAAGCTGTAGACCTTTTATCAGCATCTCTACACGGTATGCTTACAAGTGGGGCTTCTCCTTGGTTCCACTTAGATGTAAAAGACACAGAGCTAAACCGTGACGATGATGTGCGCGAATGGTTACAAGACACCAGTATGCGTATGATGAGAGCCTTTAACCAGTCTAACTTTGAGACAGAAGTACATGAGATGTACGTAGACCTAGTTGTCTTTGGCACTGGCTGTATGTTTGTCGAAATGGATAAAGGCCAGCTACGTTGTAGCACAAGACACATCTCTGAGTTTTATGTACAAGAAGACCAGTATGGGATAGTTAATACCGTTTTTAGAAAATATGAAATCACAGCAGTGTCAGCTATACAAAGATTTGGCATTGATAATGTTAGTGAACATATCCAAAGGGTATATAAGAAAAATCCTGATGACTTTGTAGAAATACTACATTGCGTTACACCAAGAATAGAGCGCGATATACGTAAAGCAGACAATAAGAACATGCCTTTTATGTCTGTTTACATTTGCATGAAGACCAAAATGGTTATGGCAGAAGGTGGTTTTGAAGAGCTACCATACGTTGTGCCACGTTTCTTGAAGGCTACAGGCGAAGTTATGGGCCGTTCCCCTGCAATGGTTGCACTACCAGATGTTAAGATGCTGAATCTGATGTCTAAGACAATCATTCAGGCAGCGCAAAAAATGATTGACCCACCGTTGCTAGTGCCAGATGACGGTTTCTTACTACCTATTAGAACCCAACCTGGTGGTCTAAACTTCTATAGAGCTGGCTCAAGAGACACAATTACACCGCTAAATACTGGCGCTAACATACCTATCGGCCTTTCTATGGAAGACCAAAGAAGACAGGCTATCCGTTCTGCCTTTTATGTAGACCAGTTACTTGTTGGCGGCTCCCCTAATATGACAGCAACAGAGGTTATCCAAAGGCAGGAAGAGCGAATGAGGGTGATTGGCCCTGTGCTTGGAAGGTTGATGAATGAGATGTTGCGCCCACTTATAGACAGAGTGTTTGCGCTAATGGTTAGAGAAAATTTATTAGCCCCAGCTCCTGAAATACTACAGGGGCAAGATGTGGACATAGAATATGTATCACCACTAGCAAGAGCGCAAAAGTCAAGCAGTCTTAATAATACCTTGAAAGCACTTGAGGTATTGATGCCATTATCACAAGCATTACCTGTAGGGGACCATATAGACCCAGATGGTTTAGTAAGGCATATCACTGAGGCGCTTGGCGTTCCTAAGACTACGTTAAAGTCACAACGCGAAGTTAATCAGGTAAGGCAACAGCGTGAGCAAATGCAACAACAGATGGCAGAGCGTGAAGCTCTATCACAAGATGTATCAGATACAGCTCAAGCAGCACAAGCAGTTAGGATGGTTCAGAAGTAATGGTTGACCCTATTAAAGAACAAGAAAAACTCAAACAAATGTACACTGATGTTTTCAGCAGCGATTCTGGGAAGAAGGTGTTACAAGACCTTGAAAAGCGGTGTAACTACCACTGGACAAGTTATGTAGCTGGCGATGCTAATGCCACTACATTTGAAGAGGGCAAACGTGCCACAATATTACACATCCATCAAATGATAATTAAGGAGACATAATGTCTGAAGAAACTGTCGAACAGGTAGACCAGTCTGAAGGTACTGTGCTGGAAACCCCAGCAGAAACAGCCCAAGGCGGTTCTGGTAACGATTTTTTAAATTTAATTCCAGAAGAGTTAAGAGAACACCCTAGCCTATCACCAATTAAGGACGTTGGTAATTTAGCTAGGTCATATGTAAACGCACAAAAGTTAATAGGCGCTGATAAAATTCCAATGCCAGTTAATCCTAGTGACGAAGATTTAGATAGGATTTATGGACGTTTAGGAAGGCCAGAGACAGCAGATGGTTATCAAATTGCTGCTGATGGCAATATAGTTACTGATGAAATAGTAAGTAATTACAAAGACATAGCGCACAAACTTAGACTAACACCAGACCAAGCTAGTGGTGTTTTAGAATATTATAAGTCTGTAGCGCAGGGCAGCCAAGAAAGTTTGGCCCAAGAGTCAGAGCAGTCTAGGGCGCAAGCAGAAGATTCGCTCAAGAAAGAATGGGGCCAAGCCTATGAGCAGAAAGTATCTGGCGCTGCTCAAATAATAAATGAGTTTGGCAACAAAGACATGCTTGAGATGCAACTTGCAGACGGAACTAAGGTGGGCAATCACCCTGAGTTTATCAAAGCATTTGCAAAAATTGCGGATTTCAGGCAAAGTGTTACCAGCGAAGACACCATTTCGGAAGCATCTGTAAACCGAGCTATGACACCAGCAGAAGCCCAGAATGAGATTGATGTTATTATGAATGACAAGTCTCATGCTTATTGGGATAGGGCCAACGTAGTAGGAAGACAGAAGGCTATTGATAGGATGAACGAGCTATACGGCATGGTCTATAATGGATGAACTAGATTATCGCCAACTTAGAATTGAAGTTTTGCGCGTTGCACTTGAGTTTGGAACTCAGCGTGACGTAATAAAACCAGACCAACTTTTCGATAAATACTGGGAGTTGGTTATGCAGGGTAGCGGCAAGCAATGCTCTTGCCGTCCTAAAGACAGTCGGACAGACGATAGCTTTACGGCAGCTAAAAAGCCTAGAAGCGTCCGTAAGGGTAGCGCATCGCAAAGTGTATAAATGCAATAGTGTGACTATAAAGGAGCTTTAAAATGTCTACACAAGTAACTACAGCATTTGTACAACAGTATTCTGCAAACGTGCAGATGCTTTCACAACAGATGGGTTCCCGTCTACGTGAAGCGGTGCGTATTGAGAATGTTGTTGGCAAAAATGCTTTCATAGACCAAATAGGTTCAGCTACTGCTGCTGTGAGAACAACCAGACACGCTGATACCCCACAAACCGACACACCACATAGCAGACGCAGACTTACTTTGGCTGACTATGAGTATGCCGATTTGATTGATGACCAAGACAAAGTACGCATGTTGATTGACCCAACATCTTCTTACGCCCAAGCAGCCGCTGCTGGTATGGGACGTGCAATGGATGATGTAATCATTGCTGCTGCTCTTGGAACTGCTGCAACTGGCGAAACTGGTTCTGGCACACAAGCGATAACTAATACTATCGCTAATGGTAACACTAACTTGACTCTAGCAAAGCTACGCGAAGCTAAGTTTACATTAGACTCAGGTGATGTTGACCCATCAATCGCACGCTACATTGCTGTTGGACCAAGCCAGATTCAATCTTTGCTTGCTGACACAACTGTAACATCAAGTGATTTCAACACTGTTAAAGCACTTGTACAGGGTGAGTTAGACACATTTATGGGCTTCCGCTTCATAATGACTAACCGCCTAACAACCAGCAATGGTTCTGAAACTAATGACATCCGTAACTGCTTTGCTTGGGCAGAAGACGGCCTTACATTAGGACTTGGCAAAGATATCTCTGCAAGAATTGATGAGCGCGCTGACAAGAGCTACGCAACTCAAGTTTATTACTGCATGAGCATTGGCGCTGTTCGTATGGAAGAAGCCAAGGTTGTAAAAATCGACTGTGATGAGTCTCCAGACTAAGATGATTGGGGCGGTTATACCGCCCCTTTCTACTTCTTGTCGGGGGAAAAGACGTGGAATACAACAACGATTTTAAATATGATTTGAAAGTAGGGCAGTTAGCTGAGAAGTGGTTAAGTGAATTGCTGTCTGGAAAAACTATAGAAGTCAAAAGAGATTTTAGAGCTTCACGCACTGGAAAAGTGTTTGTGGAGTTTTTTTGTAGAGGTAAGCCATCTGGTATAGATAGAACAGAAGCAGACTATTGGGCATTTGTCATAGGTACTGGTTATGTGGTAATATTGCCTACAGAAGCCCTGAAAGAAATAGTTGAGCTACACAAAGAAAAAGGCTGGGTTATGTCTGGCGGTGATAGCAATGTTAGCCAGGGTGCGCTAGTAAAGGTTGAAAGGTTAGTTAAACATGCCATCGGTAGTTGATATATGTAATGAAGCTATGGATTTGCTCGGTGCAGCAACCATTACAGCGCTAACAGAAAACTCAAAAGAAGCAAGATTATGTAATAGACGGTTTGAAACTGTCCGTGACCAAGTGTTAAGAGCGCATCCTTGGAATGCAGCTATCACAAGAAAAGCATTACCTCAAGATAGCGCAGCCCCTGCATTTGGTTTTACTTATCAATACACTCTGCCAACTAACCCTTACTGCCTAAGAGTTCTATCTTTCTGGAATGCAAATGTAGACAACGAGATTGCCGCATATGACTCACAGAATATGTTTAAAGTAGAAGGCCGCAAAATATTAACAGACGAATCTACTTGCAAAATTATTTACATAGGCAGAGTAACAGACACAGAGCAGTATGATAGCTTGCTTTCTAGCACCATTGCCCACAAGTTAGCATCGGAAGTAGCCTATGCAATCACTGGTAGTAATAGTATCGGACAACAAATGTTCCAGTTGTATCAATCCAGATTAGCAGAGGCTCGTTCTATGGACGCTGCTGAAGGTGTGCCAGACAAAATAATTGCAGATTCATTTATAAACTCAAGGTTCTAAAATGGCGCGAGTATCCTCCATCGTTACCAACTTCCAAGCTGGTGAGTTATCGCCTCGACTTGAAGGTAGGATTGATTTACAGAAGTACAGCGCTGGCGCTCAAACATTACAGAACATGCTTGTGTTTCCGCAAGGGGGGATAACCAGAAGACCTGGTACTTACTATGCTGGCTCATCTAAGAGTGGTGGTAAAGTAAGGTTAATAAACTTTGAGTTTAGCGATGACCAAGCCTATGTGCTTGAATTTGGCGCTAACTATATACGCTTCTTTCAAGATGGCGCTCCGCTAGAAAGTGGGGGTAGCCCTGTTGAGGTGGCTACAACTTATAGTGTTACGGACATATTTGAGATTAACTTTGTTCAATCTGCTGACGTTTTATATTTAGTGCATAAAGACCATGCACCAGCAAAACTAACAAGAACAACAGCGACATCTTTTACGCTTACAGACATAGATTTTGTTGATGGCCCTTGGCTTGATGAAAACATTACCGACACAACTATGTATGCCTCTGCCGCTACTGGGACAGGTATTACAATAATAGCTTCTGACAGTGTATTTACAAGCGATGATGTCGGAAGGTATATACGTTTTAGAGAAATATTAGAGATTGAACATGATGAATGGGCTGCTAATAAATCTTATACAAATGGCGCTACTGTACGCTATAACGGGCATGTTTATGAGCAAGTAACAGGCTCGACCCAAACATCAGGACAGACACCTCCAGTCCATCTTAGTGGGACAGAAACTTATGGTTCGATAGATTGGGAATACTTGCACGATGAACACGGTCACGTAAGAATTACAGCCTATACCTCTGGCACAGAAGTTACTGCTGACGTACATGATGACCAATACGGAAACTCAAAACTTCCCGATAGCTCTGTTGGCTCTAGCAATGCAAACACACGTTGGTCTTTGGGCGCTTTTGGGGGGCTTCAAAAGTTTCCAAGAGCAATTGCATTTTATGAAGAGCGTTTATATTTAGCAGGAACAACAGGAAAGCCACAGACAATATTTAGCTCAGTTACAGCAGACTTTGAAAATTATACGCCTGGCACAGAAGATGACTCGGCTATAAACGTAACGATTGCATCTGACCAAGTTAATGTCATTAAACATATGGTTCCAGGACGTTTCTTGCAGATTATGACTACCAGCTCTGAATTTACACTATCTGGAGGAACAGGCACTACTGCCGTTACCCCAACTAATGTAAACGTATTGCGAGAAACTACATTTGGCTCTGGTGATGTAAGACCGTTACGTGCTGGCGCTAGTACCATTATGATTCAAAAGGGTGGCGAGAAAGTAAAAGAAGTTACCTTTAGTTTAGACACAGACGGACTAGTAGGCCGCGACTTAACTGTTTTGGGTGAGCATCTAGCAAGGGGCGGCCTAACTGACATGATTTGGCAGCAAGAGCCAGAACTTGTTTTATGGTTTGTGAGAGGCGATGGCACCCTAATAGGGCTTAGTTATGACCCTGCAAACAACACAATCGGTTGGCATCAGCATCCTTTGGGCGGTAACGGTGTCGTAGAAAGCATTACAGCTATACCAAGTGGAACAGAAGACCAAGTGTACCTGTCTGTTAAAAGAACAATAGACGGCTCTGTTGTTAGACATATTGTCTTTATGAAGTCTATTTATTTTAATCAAGATGTAGAAGACGCGTTTTATGTTGATAGCGGCACTACATATGGTGGCTCTGCTACTACATCTATAACTGGGCTAGACCATCTTGAGGGTGAGACAGTGCAAATACTTGCTGATGGCTCAACACATGCAGACAAAACCGTTTCAGGTGGCAGCATTACATTAGACAGAAGCGCTAGTAAGGTGCATGTAGGTTACTCTTATAACTCGCTTGTAGAAACCCTACGCTTAGAAGCTGGCGCTGAAGATGGAATAGCACAGGGTAAGATTAAACGTATCCACGGCATTACTGCTAGGTTCTTAGACACAGTTGGTGCTGAGTTAGGACCCGACACAAACAACCTAGACAGGCTACCTTTTAGAGACAGTAGCATGGCTATGGATACAGCAGTGCCATTGTTTAATGGCGATAAGGAAATATTCTTCCCGTCTGGTTATGAGAATGATGCACAAGTTGTTATAAGGCAAAGTCAGCCATTGCCTATGACAATCGTTGCTGTAATGAGAAGGTCAAATACATTCGATGCTTGAGTTGCGTGAATTTATAAGAGAAGACATGGACAATATAGATTTAGGTTACGAAATGTTACAATCCCATAAGGACGCTTTTAAAGCCCCCTACGCAATACATGGGTACACTTTATTAGAAGATGGCGAGATTGTAGCAATGGGCGGTGTGCATATGCTTTGGGATAAAGTTGGTGAAGCTTGGGTTATGTTGGGGAAGAACGCTAAATCAAGGCCACGCACAGTTGCGAAGTATGCAGACCTTATGTTTGATGTTATAGTGCATAAGAATAAATTAAACAGAGTACAAGCTAGTATTGCTGTAAATGATGCAAAGGCTGTTAGGTTTGGTAAGTGGATGGGATTTGAAATGGAAGGGCTAATGAGAAGGTACGGGCCAGATGGCTCAGACTACTATCGCGTAGCTAGGGTGCAGTAATGAGCGCTGAGGCTTTTGCAGCAGGGGCGCAAATTCTTAGTGGCGTAGTAGGCGCAAAGGGCGCTAACCAAGCAGCTGCGGCAGCACAGCAAGTAGCTGAGTATAATGCACAGGTTGCAGAGAATGAGGCTATACTTTTACAGAGAGAAAAGACAGCAGAAGAAGCTAACCTTAGAAGGCAGTCTGAGAGGTTCATAGGAACGCAGAGAGTGGCTGTGGCAAAGTCTGGCATACAAATGTCAGGAAGTGCGCTACAGGCGCTGGCAGACACTTATTTCAACAGAGAAAGGGATGCCGCAAGAATACAATATGCCTCTAGCATTCAGCAAGTCCAGAAGCAAACAGAAGCTGCCATGATGAGAGCAGAAGGTAGAGCGCAAGCATACTCATACAGACTGCAAGCCACCCAATCTTTGCTAGGCGGTTTCACTGGAGCTGCTCAGTCAATGTCTTCTACAGGGTTCCCGTCTCCTGGGCAAAGCAATGTAAACAGTACAGGTGGTTTTACAAATCGCCCTATGAATTAGTAAATTTATTTTTAGGAAAGTCTAATGCCAAAAATACCATTATATAATCAAGGAGCAGGGCCTAGAGTTGGTGTGGCATCTGGCAGTCTAGGGCCAAGAGCAAGTACGTCTGCATTTACTGCGCCTGGCAGGGCTATGGCTGGTTTCCAGAAAACAATATCCGACATAGGCAATGTGGCAAAAGACTTCGCTATTGAACAGCAAAACCAAGAGGCAAATAGGGTTTTACAAGACGAGACTGTAGAATTAGGCAGAGCTGCAAGAGATAAAATAGCGCAGCAAAATTTTTCCACGACAGAAGAAGCAAGAGCAGAGATGGACGCTTTCTTTGCGTCAAGAAAAGCAGACATCATACAGAATAATCCCAACTTAAATAGCAGACAACAAAGGTTTTTATTTAACCAAATACAGCCAGACATTTCAAGATACACACTACAAAGTGAGCAAAAGGCGTTTAATCTTGGTCGTGTAAATAAATCAAACACAGCAAATAAACTTGCTCAATCTCTTATATCAGACGGTAAGTTAAATGATGAAAGCAGAGAGATAGCTATAGCCAAATATAGTCAAGTTTACGATAACGCTGTAACTAGCGGATTTGGTGACTTGATGAGTTATGATAAAGATTCTTTTGTTTTTGAGCTAGATAAAGAATCGGTAGGGCTTTTAGCTAATGATGAGGCAACTTCTTTAGAAGAGATTGATTTAAAAATTGCTGAAATAAACGCTGGAGAAGGCAATTACGCTAATTATACTTTTAGCGAAAGACAAGCCCTTATCAACATAGCTAGTGGAAAACAAACAGAACTAGAAACAACAGCTTTAATGAAAGCTGAAGAAAACCAAAGCAAAGCCTTAAGTTTAATAGCTACATCAGGTACGTCTGTTGATGATAACGGAGTTGATTTAGCCGCTAATACTGTTGCGGAGTTTAGAAAATTAGGCAGAGAAGATTTAGCTATAACATTAGAAAGAAGCGTTGTTGCTGGGCAAAACGTGTTTAACACAATGGAGTCTCTCACCTTTGGCACAAGTCAAGACATTACAAATGCTCAGGAAGAGGCCAGACAAAAAGTGTTTAGCGCTACAAGAGAGAACATTTTAGAGGCTACAACAGAGCAGCAATTATTAAACGAAGCTATTAAAAACAGAAACGAGCAACTTACCGCTGACCCAGCAGGCTTTGTACAAGCCGAATACTCAAGAAAAAATAATGGCAGGAAGCCTACAAAAGCAGAGATAATTGGAATACAGCAAAATATGGGGCTTACTGATGACCAAATAAGTCCTTTGACCGCTACTGAGCTAGGAACATTTACAACAAATATTACAGATGCAGATAATGCCGATGATGTAATGTCTGCATTTAATTCAATAATGTTTGACGAAACAGGAGCAAGACATCCTGAAATAGTGCAAAATTCTATAATGAGCCAGCTTGCCCAATCAGGCATTTCTCCTGTTTACCAGTTTGTAAATGCTAACCCAAATTCTCCAAGAAACACTGGCTTGATACAATCTTTAAATAAAGAGGCATTGAGGCAAGACGTAACTAAAAAAGAGAGAGACAGCGTTGCTATGGAGGCGCTTTCAAACGACACAGTAATGTTACATGAGCAATCGATGTTAGGTAGCACTTTTGCTGACTTTGAAGGAGACATGTCTTTTATTTCTGGAAGCGATACTGATGAGATGGTTACTTCTAGGAACAGTCATTTCGACATGATTGTTGATTACGCAATTTACCTTGCGGATAAAAATGGTGTTGAAATTGATGCAACAGACCCTAAGAAAATGAGGCCATATATAGAGCAAGCTAGTAAAATCTTTTCAGATAAGTATTCGTACTTTGATAACCCTAGAAACAATAGTGTTTCTTTAAGGTTAGCAAGGGGAGTAACTGCTGGGAATGAAAATGCTATTAAAGCTGGTATGGTTATAAGCCTAAACGACATTAGCTCGTCTTTTGACGCAGTAGGGGAAAATATTGTTGTTTACAAGCCACCAGAATTAGGCGCTGTAGAAAATTCTCCAGAACATGAGGCCCAATCAAGGCAATATGCTACAGAAGTGATGAACGGTGGCGGTTGGGTTTCTGCTGCTAACGGGGATGTTATGCTAGTAGATAAAAACGGAGGAGTTGTTTTTGAGGTTGTAAGCGGTATGGGCGTAGAGCCAGACACAATACAGCCTGTAGTTAGGGACATATCCTTCCTTGCTAATTACAGAGAGGAAAAAGGTGGGTTACAGTATTTAATTGACACAGAAAACTTTAGCGCAATGAGTACCGAACAGCTAAGAAAAATAATGGCAGACCCGACTCAGCCTGCAAAAGTTGTTAGAGAAGCAAGCACAGAAAATAGAAAAAGGCTACAATAAATGCCTGATGTTTTCTACCCAAAACTGTCAAACTCCACTAGGCATGTATCAAGCTACTTTGAGTCAACACCAGCCGAAACAGGCGCTGTTTTAGGTCAAGAGTTTAGGTCAGCAGCAAGGTTTGGCGTTGATGCTTTAAGGAGCATTGGTGGCGCTGTAGGCAGGATGTTTTCTGATGAAGAGACATTAACATTAGAAGAGTATAAAAATAGCCCATTTTTTAGACAAGGCGTTGAAGTTGGCCCCCAAGGAATAAACATTAGCGCAGCAAAAGATTTAGCAGAATCTTATGACAGGCGCTACAAACGTGACCTAGTTTTATCAAGAGCCAGAAACACAATCGGCACATCTAGCGCTAGGTTAGGTGTATCTTTAATGGGCAGCATATTAGACCCAGTAAATATTGGTTTAGCATTTGCGGCTCCATTCGCTATTGGTGCTACTGCAGCAGGTAGAATAGCGGCTGCAAAGGTTGCATCTGGATTAACTACAAGATATGGCACAGGTACGGCAAGGTTTGGAGTTGGCGCTGCTGAAGGCGCAATAGGTGCGGCTGCATTTGAGCCACTAGCATTGCTTGGCTCTAAAATACAGCAAGACCCTAACTACGGTTTGTTTGATAGTTTTGTAAACTTAACTGCTGGCGGTATCTTAGGCGGTGGTATTGCTACTGTAAGTGGTAGGATAGGAGATGCTTTACGTAGGGCAAATCCGCAAACTGTTAATGAAGCTATGAGAGTTAGTGTAGGTCAAGCTATAGAAGGTAAGACAATAGACCCTACGCCTGTCTACAAGGCAGACCCTGTTATGCGTGGCCTTGATGCTGATAATGTTATTAATTACAAACCAGAGGCTGTTGGCGAAAAAATACGTGCGTTAGCTGTAACTAAGGTAGAGCCTGACAAACTGCCACCAGCTTTACGCCCAGCTCAGAAAAAACCTACCACTAACATTACTAACTTTATTAGACAGAATGGCAGAATAGACCCCAAGAGTATTGGCTCTGCTGAAGTGATAGCAGAGCTTGATGGTAAGCAATTTAGTGTCCAAAAAAAGGGCGGCAAAGATATAGACGAAATGATATTGATGCTACAAGAAGAGGGGTTTTTCCCTCACAAGATGGACAGTTATAGCGATAGAGCAACTATAGATGATTTGACTGATGCCATTAGAAAAGACGAAATGAGCAACCAAAATTATTTTGCTATAAATGACCCTCAAGCTGAAGCGTACAAAGAATCCTTAGAGTTAAGCGATAGAGTATCTCAATTAAACATAGAACCCATGGGCATGACAGACGAAGAACTGTTCGATGCTATACAGACTAGAGAGGGCGCTTTAACACAATCCGAAGCACTAGAGTTAGATAGAACAAAAGGTGACGGCTTCACTCAACAAGAGTTGGATGACGAAATACAGCGTGTGTATTCTGCAAAAGAAGATTACGGAGACTTAGAAGAGTTTTTACCAATATTAGAAGAAATGGAAATAGAGGCGCAAATATTTGCAAGGCAAAAGCAAGCGGATATAGACCCTGAAATATTAACATTACAGGCTGAAGTAGACGCAATGGCTTCTCAAGGTATGATACCGCAATCATTCTTAAATGACATAGCTAAAGCTGATGGTTACGTATCAAAAGCAGAGGTATATGAGCAAGTAACAAATGCAGGGGCAACCTGTATGGTAGGAAAGTTTAGGCCATGAAGTATCAAGAATGTATTGATTTAATGGTAAGGACTGCTAGTGATGCTGGCAGACCTATAACTACAGATGAAGCGCAAGACCTTGCTAAACTATTTGATGCAAGACTAAGGAACAGACCTGGAAAAATAAAGTCACAAACTGACTTGCAAGAGGTTTTAGAGGAAGCGCAAGAGCTAAACAAACAAGCCAAGATAAATGCTGCACAAAAGAAACGCGAACAACTTATATCAGCTAAGATATACGGGCAGATGATGCAGCGTATGGAAAACTATGGAGAAAACCCTTTTCAAGCTATATTAGCTATGTTGGGTGGCGATTCTACGCTAAAGGCTGGCTCAAGGGATAGCATAGATGCAAAGCAAAAGGGGTTGATGCTACGTTATTCTGGTTCGTTTGCGTTAGCACTAAATAAAAAAGACCCAGCTTTAGAAAAAATATTTAGAGATGGCACGTTAGACAGAGAGATATACCTATATAGGTATGGCGATGACACTGTTGGGGCCAATACATCTCCACAAGCAAAGCAAATTGCAGACACAATGGAAGAAGTACAGCAAGCTATACTGCAAAGAAAAAATGCGGCTGGCGCTTATGTTGGTGAGCTTGATGATTATGTTGTGACGCAAAACCATGACGCAATATTTATGCGTAAAGATGGCGTTGAAAATTGGAAAGCTTTTATAGAGTCAAAGCTGGACGCGGAAAGAACATTTAAAAATTTAAAGCCTGGGCAATCTATTGATGAGTTTTTAGAAGAGTCTTATTATGGTCTTGTCACTGGCGTTCACATTAGGGCAGACCAAGATTACGGCATAGATGGCAAGGGTGTCGGACTAATAGGTACGCCAGGATATAGCAATTTAGCTAGGAAACTTAGTGCGTCAAGAAAGTTACATTTTAAAGACGGAAATGCAGCGTATGAGTACGCTCAAAAGTATTCTAGGGGCAACCTAAACGAAAGGTTTATGACTGGCCTAGAAAGAGATGCTAGAAACTTATCTTTAATAGAAACATTAGGGCCTAACCCAGAAGCTATGCTTACAAGGGTGGTGAATGACTTAGAGCAAAAGTACAAAACTAACGACAAAGTTATGTCTGGTTTTAACAGGAAAAAGATTGAGGGTCAGTTTGGCATTATCAGTAATAGCTTAAATGTTCCAGGTAATGTTAGCCTGGCTAAACTTGGTTTTATGTCAAGAGCTTTGCAAAGTATGTCTAAACTTGGTTTTGCTACTATATCTTCTTTTGCTGACGTTGTGGCTAAAGCAGAGACATTAAATAGAAGAACAGATAGGGGTGTGTTTAATTCTTACTATACGGCTTTCAAACAATCATTAGCGTTATTACCTACGAAAGAAAAGAAAAAGTTAGGATTACTGACTAAGGTTGGCATGGAAGCAAAATTAGGAAACATACACGCTAGGGTTTCTTCAGATGATAGCTTTCCAGGCAAAACATCCAAACTTATGCAACTGTTTTTTAAAGTAAACGGATTGGAGTGGTGGACACAAAGCGGTAAAAATGGAGTAGCGGCTATACTTGCCGCCGATTTAGGTTTTTATAAAAAAACATCTTTTAAAAACATACCACCAAATACAAAACGTTCCTTAGAATTATACGGCATTACAGAGAATGACTGGAGTGTAGTAAAGTTTATGGAAACAGAGGATGTAAATGGAGTCGACTACATTACGCCTGACGCAGTTATGTCTTTAGAAAATGCTCAGATTGATGCGGCAATTTCCAAAAAATACCAGACAACAAATGTGACTGATGAGCTAAGAAATAAATTTAAAAACGATTTAGCAGACAAAATAACTACCTACTTTTCTGACACAGCAGATGAAGCCATACCAACGCCAGGCGCTAGAGAGCAATACTTTTTAACGCTTGGCTCACAAAGAGGCACTGCTGCTGGCGAGGCAATACGCACCCTCGCTCAGTTTAAGGCATTTCCTGTTACGTACATCACAAAACAAATGATGACCACAACGGCTGCTGGGGGCGGTTTAATGAGCAGTGGCGGTGTTATGAACCTATCTAGGCTAGTATTAGCGGCAACCGCCGCTGGATATGTTAGTATGATGGCAAAAGATGTCTTAAAAGGTAGAGAGCCTCGTGACCCTCGCTCACCAGACACAATGAAAGCTGCCTTATTGCAAGGCGGTGGTCTAGGATTGTATGGCGATTTTATGTTTGGTGAATACAACAGGTATGGACGTTCACTAGCTGAAACATTAGCTGGCCCAACAGTGGGTACTTTGCAGGGGGTTGCCTCTATCTATGCGAAGGCTATAGAAGGAAATGCAGACGCTGGTGATTTTTTGAGGGTAGCTAAAGCCAATACACCATTTGCAAATATATTTTGGACGCAAGCGGCAATGGACTATTTATTATTATATGGCCTTATGGAGATGAATGACCCAGGCTACCTAAGAAGAATGGAGCGCAGGGTGCGTAGAGAACAAGAGCAAGATTTTTGGCTATCACCAAGTCAAAGCGCGGTACGTTTCTAGCACTTTAATATATAGTCAAAATAAGGTATAAAAGGTAAGACAGGAGTAAACATGACAGTTAGCAGCACAACAACCAAGGTTAGCTACAGTGGTGACACAAGCACTGCTGTTTTTGCTTACACCTTTAAAGTGTTTAATGCTAGTGAGCTAGTCGTTATTACCCGTGTTAATGCTACTGGGGCAGAGACAACCGAGACACTGAACACAGCCTACATTGTTGATGGTGTTGATAATGCTAATGGCGGTAACGTTACGTTTAAGTATAACACAGGCAATCCATCCGACCCTAATTATAGCGTAACAGACTTTAGGCCACAGACAGGCGAGACATTAGTTATAAAGCGTGTGGTAGGCTTAACACAGCTTACAGACTACACACCAAATGACCCATTCCCTGCTGAAGTACATGAAGAGTCATTAGACAAACTTACCTTTATGAGCCAACAACAACAAGAAGAAATAGACCGTTCTTTCAAGTTTGCTGAGACTGACGCAGGAACAGCATCTATCCCTGTTGCCTCTGTAAGGGCCAATAAATATCTAGCTTTTGATGCAGAAGGCAATGTTGTAGCAGCGCAAGGCTCTACCTCAGACGTTATAGCAAGTACATTTGGGGCATCTCTTATTGATGACGCAGATGCAATCGCGGCTAGGACAACATTGGGTCTGGGTTCTGTTGCCGTCCTTTCATCTATAGCAACAACAAACATAGATGACAATGCTATAACAAATGCTAAAATGGCAGATGATAGCGTGGGTGCAGATGAGCTAATAGATAACTCAGTAGGCGCTGCCGCAATAAATATTTCTGGCAATGGAACTTCTGGTCAATATGTTGGTTCTGATGGTGACGGCTCTTTTAGCTATATAACGCCCCCATCAACACCAACTATGCAAGTATTTACGAGTTCTGGAACTTGGACAAAACCAACTGGTTGTAAAAAGGTTAAGGTCACTGTTGTTGGCGGTGGTGGTGGTGGTGGTGGAACTGATGCTATTACATCAGCTAGAGGAGGCTCTACTGGCGGTGGTGGGGGCGGTGCTTCTATAAAGTTTGTTGACGTTACCTCCATAAGTTCTGTTTCTGTTACGGTTGGCACTGGTGGTTCAGGGGGTTCAGGGGGCAGTGGCAACCCCACTAATGGTTCTGCTGGTGGGACCTCTTCATATGGCACACATTGTTCCGCTACTGGTGGTGATGGTGGTAGGAACGCAGATAGGACTATTGCACATGCGAATGGTATCTTTGGCGGTGTGGGAAGCAATGGCGATATAAATACTGACGGCACTCCACCAAAAATGACAAAAACCAACAATGCAGGAGATACAATGGGGCTGGGCGGTGACAGTTTATTAGGTAGTGGCGGCACTCCAAGAATTTACAATACTGCAAATGGTAACATTAATACAACAGCGAACCCCCCGACAATAGGGGGAGGCGGTGGAGGAAACTCAGATAATGATGGGTTTGCTGGAGGAAGAAGTGGAGCTGACGGCATAGTAATAGTAGAGGAGTATTACTAATTATGAAGGCTTTAGTATTAAATGGTAGGGTTGTAGATAGGTCAAATTCTGAGTTTGATGTAGCGCCTTCTTTTACTTGGGTTGATTGCGGTGACGATGTGAATGTGGGCTGGTCTTATGATGGCGAAACATTTACAGACGAAGACACTATTGACGAGGAAGAGTTATCTGCTCAAGAGAGAGTAAAAAGAGACAATTTTTTATCTGATAGTGACTGGACGCAATTGCCAGACAGCCAATTAACAGACGCTAAAAAAACTGAATGGGCTACCTATAGGCAATCCTTAAGAGATGTTCCCAGCCAATCCAGCTTCCCGACAACTATAACTTGGCCTACAAAACCGTAGAGATTTCAGCATGACAGTAACGACAACGACAACTACTAATAGTTATTCAGGTGATGGCAGCACTACTGAGTTTTCATTCACCTTTGAAATACTTACAGATGCTGACATAAAAGTTATTGTTGTTACAGACTCGACTGGCGCTGAGTCTGTTAAAACACTAAGCACAGACTACACAGTAACTGGCGCTGCCTTACCAGCAGGAGGCACAGTAACATTTACAACAGCCCCTGCAAGTGGCGAGACTGTATTCTTGTTGCGTAATATGTCTATTACACAGCCAACAGATTACACGGCTAATGACCCATTCCCAGCAGAGACACATGAAAATGCACTAGACCGCATGGCCTTGCAGATACAGCAAGTAAATCAGAAACTAAACAGAGCATTAACAAGGCCAGACTCGGATGGCGCATCCACAGACCTACCGCACAACCTAGATTTAAAAGGTAAGATTCTAAAGTTTAACGACTCTACTGGTGTTCCAGAAGGAACTGATTTAATTACAGGGCCAACTGGGCCTACAGGACCAACAGGTCCTACAGGCCCTGACGGTAATTTTGGTGGCGCAACATTTGATTACACATTCGACACAACCATAACAGATGCTGACCCTGGCACTGGCAAGATTAGATTTGACAATGCAAATATTTCATCTGCTACAGAGATGTACATTGATGACACAGATGATAACAGTACAGACATACAACCATTTCTTAGAACAATTGACGATAGCACCAGCACAATCAAAGGCCATTTTAGAGTTTCTAATAGATTAAATGCAGATGACTTTGCGTTGCTTACAATAAGTGGTGTTACGGAAAATACAGGTTACTTTACTGTTAGTTGTTCTTATGTGAGTGGCTCTGCAACATCTTTTTCTAATGCAGAAGATATTATAATTACTTTTGCAAGAACTGGTGACAAAGGCGATACTGGTCCAACAGGTCCAACAGGACCTACAGGGCCAACTGGATTAACAGGGCCAACAGGACCAACTGGACCTACTGGTCCGCAGGGAATACAAGGCGATACAGGTAACACAGGGCCAACAGGACCTACTGGGGCAACAGGCCCTACAGGAACTGCTGCAACCATTGCAGTAGGCACAACGACAACTAGCCCTGCTGGCGGTAGTGCAAGCGTAACAAACTCAGGCTCATCCTCTGCCGCCACTTTTGATTTTACTATACCTACTGGACCTACTGGCCCCACAGGGGCTACAGGACCCACAGGTCCTACAGGGCCTCAAGGTTTGCAGGGTGACACTGGAGCTACAGGGCCTACAGGGCCTACAGGGCCAACAGGTCTAACTGGACCTACTGGGCCAGATGGACCCACAGGTCCTGCTGGAGCAGATGGCCTAGATGGCGCAACTGGACCTACAGGACCTACAGGACCTACAGGCCCTACAGGGCCAACTGGTGCAGACTCTACAGTTCCAGGACCTACAGGACCGACAGGCCCGACTGGCCCAACTGGGCCTACTGGCCCTGCTGGAGCAGATGGCAGCACAGACGCACAAACCCTAGACAGCCTAGACAGCACCCAGTTCCTAAGAAGTGATGCGGCAGATACAAAGACATCTGGTGATTTGACCTTTAGCGATAATGTTCAACTAAGGTTAGGAACAGGTTTTGATTTGCGTCTATATCACGATACTAGTAATTCGTATATTTACGGAACAACAGGAAGCACATTTATTCAGCAAAATGGTTTTGGATATGTGGCAATACAAGGCAAAGATGGCGTTGATGGTGTTCGTGTAAATTCAGATGATTCGGGTGGCGGTGGCAATGTAGAGTTGTATCACGTTGGTTCAAAGAAGCTAGAAACAACCAGCACTGGTGCGACAATCACAGGCGATTTAGAAATAACAGGCGAACTTACATCAGTAGGCGATGTAACTATTGGTGCAAACAGCACCCCTGCGATTAATATGCAACCTACTAATGACGCCCAACAAGCTAGGTTTTTCTTTAACAATACGGCAGGAACATCAGAAAGTATTTTGAGGTACGATTACACTGGCAATCAACTTCAATATTACGATTTGCTAAATTCTTTTGAAGTGTTCCATTTTGGTTCTGATGGGCAACATCAAATAAATGGTGACCTCACCCTCACCTCAACAGATTCTGGTGCTAGTGAAGACCCGACTTTAAAACTTTACAGGAATAGTGCTAGTCCTGCCGATAATGATATAATTGGCGAGATGCTTTTCGTTGGTAAAAATGATGCGGCAGAAGATGTAACTTATTCCAGAATACTCACAAGCATAACAGATGTTAGCGATGGTACTGAGGACATGAGGCTTGAATTTAAAGGTCTTAGTTCTGGAACAGAAGTTACATATTTACAGATGAAGGGTGGCATAAACTCATTTACTAGAGATGTTGAAATTGGTACTGGAAAAAATCTTAAATTTGAAGGTGCAACAGGTGATGCAAACGAAACGACCTTAACAGTAACAGACCCTAGCCAAGACAACACCATTACCTTACCTGATGCTACTGGCACTGTTCTTTTAGACACAGGCAACCAGAGCATTACTGGCGATTTAACCTTAATATCAACCGATGATGGGGCTACAGAAAACCCTACGTTAGACCTATACAGAAACAGTGCTAGTCCAGCAGATAATGATGTAATAGGACACATTACCTTTTCTGGTGAAAATGATGCTAGTGAAAAGATTACTTATGCAGAAATTGAAACAATAATTACTGATGAAACTGATGGAACTGAGGATAGTTCCGTAAAATTTAACGCAATTAGAGGTGGAAGCAGTACAACTTATTATCAAATAGGTTTTGGGGTAAACCAATTTCATCAAGACGTTTTGATAGAGAGTAGCGATGCTGGTGCAACTGAAAACCCAACTTTAGATTTATACAGAAATAGTGCTAGTCCAGCCAATAGTGATGTTCTTGGTCATATATTATTCAGCGGTGAGACAAGCACAGGGGGTAAAGTTCAATATGCTGAAATAGAAAGTAGAATTGTAGATACAACAAATGGGTCAGAAGATGGCAGACTTGTTTTTAGATATCTTAATGGCGGTTCAAACCCAGCTGTTATTGATATGTCTTTTGGAAGAATTGCTGTTTATCAAGACATTAAATTACAAGTAGACCAAGATTTATATTTTCAAGGCTCAACAGATGATGCCAACGAAACCCAACTAACAGTAATCGACCCCACAAGCGATAACACCATTACCTTACCCGATGCGACAGGCACTGTTCTTTTAAAAGATGCTAATGATGATGTAACAATTGAAGGTACAGACGCTGGTTCTGGTGCAGACCCTACACTTGTACTTTATAGAAACAGTGCAACCCCAGCCACTTTTGATAATTTAGGAAAGATAGAATTTAAAGGTAATAATTCTAATGGTACAGAAACAACTTACTTTTATGCACAAGCACAAGCATCGGATGAAACGGCAGGAACTGAAGATGGCGTTTTAAGATTTTACCATACTATTGGCGGTAATGCAGATAGGTTAGTAGCTGAAATGGGTTATAGTGCGCTTACAGCGTATGGTCATATGAAGATAAATGCTTCAGCTACTTACACTGACCCCGCTTTAGTTTTTGAAGGGGCAACTAGTAATGCTTTTGAAACTAGCGTAAAGGTTGTTGACCCCACAGCAGACCGCACTATTACATTACCTGATGCGAGTGGCACTGTTGCCTTACAAGAACAAGCCTACCAAGCTATTAACGCACAGACAGGCACAACTTATACAACCGTTTTAGCCGATGGCGGTAAGCTAGTAACACTGAACAACGCATCTGCGATTACTGTAACTATACCACCAAATTCAAGTGTTGCTTATCCTGTTGGCACAAAGCTAGATTTTGCACAGCTTGGCGCTGGGCAAGTGACTATAGCGGCTGGTTCAGGTGTTACAGTAAATTCTTCTCTTACACTGAAATTGAGAACTCAATACAGCCCAGCAAGTTGCATAAAGGTTGCAACTGATACTTGGCTACTTATTGGCGATTTGGAGTAGATAATGTTTGGGATGGTCGGGGCTATGATGCCAAATCCTTACGTGAATGTTGGCAGTTTAGAGGATTTAACGAGTACAATTACAAGGGTTGATGGTTCTTCTTCTAATCTTTTAGACAGAATGGACGCTGTTAGAGCTATGTTTGTAAGTCCAGATGGTAAGAAGATGATTATAGGCGGTAGAAATGATACCGCACATTCAAACGGAATTAGTGGTGTATCAGATAATAAAATTCTTTACGCACAAATGACTATGAGTACACCATTTGATTTGACAACATTGGCGGTTGATACAAGTGTTGGAGGCGTTGATGCATCAGGAGGGACAATAGAAAGCGGATTTTGGAACCCACGCGATGCCACCAATAGACCAGAGGGAATTTGGATTAATACAGATGGCACAAAAGGTTTATTTTCGGTATCTAGCAATATCATACGTATGTATGATATTACTGATTTTAATCTTCCAACCACAAACATAAGTCCAACAAGCACATTTACTGATAGCGTAAGCGTACATCAAGGTTATGCGATGAAACCTGATGGTACAAAACTCTATATTTATAGCCATGAAAGTATTATTAGCCAATTTGATTTATCAACTGCATTTGATTTGTCAACCGCTTCCAATAGGCAAAGTATATATTTAGGCTCTGGCACTAGAAATAGCCCTCATGGATTAGGTACTTTAACGGGTAAAAATGTGTTAGCTGATTCAGCTTCTCCTCAAGGTGGGGACATGTTTATTAGTCAATATGATGGTAAAACTGTTTGGATTGCTCTGAGACAAAATGACAGTGGTTTACCTAATGACCCCATAACAAATGAGGTTGGGACTGACCCAGACTCTAACTTGGGAACAATAATAGAATGTTCACTTTCCACTGCATACGATATTACAACATTATCCGCAGTAAGTTCATCTGCTTCTAACGTTCCAACTATGTACACATTTACCAATGGAAGAAATCATCCAATTTGGTTCAATGAACAACGAAAAGCAAAAACAATTAGTATGGCGGTATCAGGTTTAGCGCAATACGAAAAAAGGTCATGGGTCTGAAATGGAACTAGATGCAATGTTATTCTGGAATATTATCCTTACGCTTGTGATTGCGCCTATCTTTTGGGCATTCCGTCAGATGTTTACAGAGGTAAAGCGTCTACAAATACTGCTCAATAAAACCAGAGAAGACTACGCCACAAGGGTGGAGCTAAAAGATGGTATGCGAGAAGTGATGGACGCATTACATAGAGTAGAAGACAAATTAGATAAAGCGCTGAGTAGGTAGATGGTTGACCCAGTATCAGCCATGGCGATTGCTGGTGCTGCATTTAATGCTTTAAAGAAGGGGGTCAGCATAGGACGTGACATAGAGGCAATGGGGCAAGACTTGTCTCGCTGGATGTCTGCTGTATCTGACGTAGACCGCGCTCACCACGAAGCTAAAAACCCACCTATATTTAAGAAACTATTTTCTGGCAAGTCTGTCGAACAAGAAGCGATGGAGTTGTTCACTCAAAAGAAACAGCTCGAATCACAGAGAGATGATTTGCGTAAACTTATAAGTAGTATGCTTGGACCTAATGCATGGCAAGAGCTGGTGAAGATGGAATCAGACATACGCAAACAGCGTAAAGAAACTCTGTACAAACAGCGCGAAGCTCGTCATCATTTTATGGAAATTTCAGCTATACTGTTTCTAGTTCTAGTTATGTGTGGCTTTGGCTTTTTTGTGCTATACTTATTTACAAAGTAAGGATTGTTAAAATGTTTTTCCAAGCTCTTGTAATGGCATGTGCCGCTGGCACGTTCAACACACCAGAGTGTTCTGTCTTTGAGGATTTGTATGGCCCTTATAATACAGAGCTAAAGTGCGAGTACAGAGTAGAGGAAATGATGTATATTATAGACGATGTACGCAAAACCCCCACAGATTATTTCTTTAAATGTGTTCCGATAGAAGGTGTTTGATGCGTATGTTATTCGCTTTATGTTTGTTGCTTACGACAAGTTGCTCATCTCTTGAGCTATCAGACGTTGCTACTGCTGGCGGTGCTGGCGCTGGTGTATTTGCTGGCTCAATGATATATCCAGAGCCTGTGTTTCTTGTCGCGTCTGCTGTAACTGGTGGCCTCGCTGCTGGCGCATTAGTCGAGACAGATAAGTCATTAAACGCAGAACAAATTGCACAAGTAGAAAACCCCTGGCAAGCTCTGCTTGTTGCATTTGACCAATTACTAGCCAATGCTTTTGAGCTTGTGATTGCTGGTAGCATTGCAATAATCGGCATACCTATGTTATTCTCTTACCTGATAGGAAGGATGAGACAACGTCCAGAAGACGCAAAGGCTATATCTAAGTTAGTGGAAAAAGTCGGAAAGATGAAAGAATGAAAAAGAAATCTACTGTAAACAAGGCTGGTAACTATACCAAACCCACTATGAGAAAGCGTTTGTTTCAACAGATAAAGTCTGGCGGTAAGGGCGGTAAGCCTGGTCAGTGGTCAGCTCGTAAAGCCCAGATGCTTGCAAAGCAGTACAAATCTAAGGGCGGTGGGTACAGATAATGGCGTTAAAGAAATCACAAAGAAGCCTCAAGCAATGGGGAAAACAGAAGTGGAGAACTAAAAGTGGTAAGAAATCCAGTGAGACTGGAGAACGGTATCTACCGTCAGCAGCTATCAAGAGCCTCTCGAAGAAGGAGTACGCAGCCACCACTGCGGCTAAACGAAGAGGAACTAAAAAAGGTAAGCAGTTTGTATCCCAGCCCAAAAAAATAGCAAAGAAAACACGTAAGTATAGAAAGGTCACATAATGCCAGGCTCAAAATATTCACCAAAGCAAAAGAAACTAGCTAAAGCAGCATCTCCACGTAACAAGATTACTGGCGCTGACTTTAAAGCCATGAAGAAAAAGAAGAAAAAGTAATGGCTCGCAAACGAGACAAACAGCCACCAAAGACTAAGAAGTATTTTCGCTCTACAAAAAGTGGAGCTGGAATGACTAAGGCTGGTGTCGCTCGTTACAGAAAAGAAAACCCTGGCAGTAAGTTAAAGACTGCTGTTACAGGGAAAGTAAAGAAGGGTAGCAAGGACGCTAAAAGACGCAAATCATATTGCGCTAGGTCTGCTGGTCAAATGAAGAAGTTTCCAAAGGCAGCCAAAGACCCTAACTCACGCTTACGACAAGCAAGGAAAAGATGGAAATGTTAGGATAGCTTCATAGTGAAGACGTTTTCAGGCAAAACCCTGATTTGGAATTGGGAATTATTAGGTCCTCTTTTTTTCACATAGTAGAACTTAGCATAAGCTAGACGCTTACATAAATACCTATACTGCTTAACGTCATCTGTCTGGTACAAGTCACCATACTGAGTTGTCTTCATTGCATGGTTCATAGTAGATGTGTCTTTAAACATGATGGGAATACCGTTTCTAACTACCATTACAAACCAGCTCGTTTTTTCCTAGTTTCGTTTTTAAACTTGTTAGATACACCCACCCATCTGGCTACATAGCCGCCTCTTTTTTTCTCTTCATATTTATGAAAATTTACTACCTTCTCATTTAGTTGTTCTAGTTGTTTCTTGAACTCTTCTGCGCTCATTTGCATCCCTCTTATTTTTATGAAAGCAATCATCGTCTGTGCTGTAATCACACAGTATTTTATTGCTTGCTGTAATTACCCAATCACCATCTTTAACGAAATGTTTTTTGCCGCAATAGTCACAAGCAATCTGACGCATTGCTAACTCACGGCTAGTCGGCCCCTTCTTTTTAATCATCTATTATTCTTGAGCTACCTACCTCTATTAGCTTTTCATCATCCTTAACTTGTGAGCCTGTCGCTGCATACCCAGCCATATCAACATATGAGTCCTCATGGTCAGGGGTTTCTATAAGCCTAGCTAGTTTTACACCTATCATCATGGGAGCCACTTGGTCAGGGCGTACTTTTGTTTGCAGTATTACAGACCAGATATCTGCTATGCGTTTATGATTTGTATAGGCATCGCCATAAGCAGAGCCTCGTACAGTTACAGCATCAAGTGCTGCCTTTAGTAAGTCTTCTTTGTTCATTTTAACCTCATAGTTAGTAGGGGTTGTCTTAATTTACCAATACAAAAGCGCCCAAAACGGAGAGAAAAAGCGCTCGGTAGGCTTGGCTTTAACAGTGTCGCTTACTGCATTAAGACGCGATTCGCCACACCCCTTGGGAAGCGATGGGAGGAAAGCCTACCTCATGAATTAGAAAGGAATTTCATCGACTAGCTCTGCATCTGACTTTGCCATTTCTTTTTTCATGTCAAAGCCGCCACTACTGCCACCACCTGAAGGCAGCGCATCTGCTGGCGCTGTAAGTGCTACAGAGTAAGTGCCGTCATCGTTTTCATATAGACGTGCGTAGTATTTCACATCACCATATAATGTAATATCTTGGTTTGCGCCATCTTTGTAAGGCTTGAATGATGCGTTACTCGCTAGAGCTTTACCACCATCATCGTTTTTCCATAGCTTAATTGTTGCTACCTTTGTCCATTCTCTTACTGACATTTTAATTTCCTTTATAAAATTTAGATTCGTAGTTTAAAAACATATCCTTAAAGTGCTTTGCCCTGCTTGGGTCTCTCTTTGCAAGCGATTCAAGAAATGCTTTGTTCTTTATGTAAATTGAATTAACGTCTGAAACACTAACGCAAGCCTCTAACTTAGCTTTGATTTCTACATAAAGCCTTTTGTCTTTGGCTACGTCAAAGTCATCTGTGTTCTTAATTGCATCAGCCATAGCTTTGGCTGGCTTGGTGTCCTCCTTTTTAGCTATTACCTCTGCCTTGCGTGGCACAGCTTCCATCTCATTAGCAGACGCATACTCACCGCCAGCTAGTCCAATTGATGCTAACGCCCTGCCTATTGCAGATGTCTCTGCATTCTCTAAAGCAGATGTAGTATTTACGTGTCCTTGTCCTCGTATTTCCTCTGCCATTCCAGAGCCGATTACCATGCCATCTAAGTTTGTAATGATAGCTTTAATAACAACTTTATTACCATCATCAACTAGGATAGTTGTGTCAACCCCAAACTCAGTACCAAATACCTGTCTGAATGCTTCCATCCTATGCACAACTTGCGTGTACATTTTACCGCCACGTTGTTTAACGCCATGCGATTTGTTCAGCTCGGCAACTTTTGCCATTGCTTCCTTTAAATCTGCCACCACTTCTTTTCCTTTCTTTCATTCATTAAATCTACTACCTTTTCTATTAGCTTCATGTTCTCTTCTAACTTGTCTACGCGCATCTCAATAGCATCTCTGAGTAGCTCATTATCTGTAACTATTTCTTTTATTTCAGGTAGCCCAAGTTCCTCGCGCATCTCTTTTGCTTTGCTCATGAATGTCGAGCTTTCTACAGTTGGAACAATAGCTTTGCTAAAGTAAGGATTGCTCTCTAAGTCAGATTGCTTCCATACATATGTATGTGGGCCTCGTTTTCTAGTCCTTACTTTCATGCTAGGCTTTGGCAAACTGCCATTCTTTACCTGATAATAAACACTATTTCTATTTATGTTTAGCGCCTTGGCTAAATCTAAAGCTGAATAAACTTGCTCTTGCATCTTTTAACTCCATTCATGTTTTGCAATTTTAAGTATCTCAGGGCCATGCCACTGTGATATTTGTTGAAAGTCTGGGTACACTAGCCCGAAAAGATTTTTCCATGAGCCGTTGGCAGCCTTCAATAAATTCTGTATAATGCGCCATCGGGAAACAACTTCCTGATACGCAACCTCCAAATTTTCAT
>VMHT01100620.1_pt1 | contig 28113 bp, 22 predicted proteins | sample 4693611 | NCBI WGS metagenome assembly VMHT01 (sample SAMN12280063, study PRJNA550983) | marine metagenome | isolation source: seawater sampled from same location over 5 years 0.02-0.2 micron viral filtrate | place: USA: collected off the coast of southern California halfway between the port... ... | reverse complement strand
CTTCCTCTTCCTGGCGTTTTAATCGATACTGAAGGGAAACATTGTCCGAAATATCCCTGACAAAATCGAGCACCCGGGTATCTTCGGTAACAAACCGGGTTTCCCAGTTTTTACCATCCACGCTGGCTTCCACAATATAGGTGCTGTCGGCAGAGTGAAGACTGTCCCACTCCAGTTCGATATGGCTGTCATAGCCGGTCAGTAAAAATTGGGCCTGTGCCGGTACACAGCATGCAAATACCCATGTAAGTGCAATAGCAATGATTTTCTTCATATCTGTTTTCTTACCTGACTGTATCCGAAAAAATTTCTATGCTGGGAGGAGTTTGGTTAAAACTCCCACCCGGCCGATAATTTAAGTTGCCGCTTACCACCTTCCGTACTGCTGTTAAGGTTTGCTTGCTGATAATTGGCTTCAGCAGGATTAAGGTAGAAGTCGCGGTAATTGGTTGTATTGAACAGATTCTGCACATCCAGCCGCACCCAGAACGCCGAGTCTTTTAACAGAAACTCAGACGCGAAGTTTTTGCTGAGTGCCAGGTCAAACCGGTGATAGTCACTGTCCTGGGGCTGGGTGCGTTGATACGCACAGGCATCATCAAGACAAACCAGATTTTGATAGGTGCGTGGCGACGACCAGGTAAATTTACCGGTAGCGACAATATCCCAGGGCAGATCATAGGAGCCGGATATCACCACTCGATGATCAGACACCCCGGTGGCATCGCTCCAGCCATAGTCACTTACCGACTCATAATCCAACGCGAAAACCTCACTGAACACCCGGTTTTCTTCCGCATCGGTAAAGGTATAGGCAAGATTAAAGCTCCAGCCATCTTTGAACGCGCGGTTCAGCTTCACATACAGGTTATTGGCTTTGGTTTCGCCGTCATTAACGGCCAGTAATAAGTTGCCCCAGCCAGGCACACCGAAGGCCCAGGGCGAACCCCAGTTCTTACCGTCTTCAAAAAACTGGCCATTGTCACGCCGATTGCCTAGCACCCAGTTAAACCCGTTTTTACTTTTGATATGAGCGATACTGACTTCGGTATTCCAGTCCCCGAAAAAAGCTGCGTACCCCCAAGCTGAACTGGTCAGAATAAGGAACTTCCAGGTCGTTGTTTAACAGGAAGCGTTCACCCTTAACATTCACGCTGCTGATCAGGTTATCCAGACCGTCCTGGGTTAAATAAGCGGGGTCCCAGGCAACACAGTTGTCCGCGCTGGTATCGCATGGATTGTCGGGGTCACCTGCAAACAGATAGCTCACCGCGGCAAAGGAACCTGCACTTCTTTCCAGTTGCAGAAAATCGAACTGGTTGCGGTCGTATGAGCGGCCTAGTCCCCCAAAGAGCATATGATCTTCGGCCTCATCCAGAATATAACTAAAGCCTAACCGGGGCTGCCAGGCCCCCGTAAAGTAGTCACGCTCACTGCCGGTGCTAATGTAGTTTTCAATGTCGTAATTGGCGTTTTCGATGTTGGGCCAGTTTCGAAGGGCCGAAACTAACTCTGGCGGGGTTTCATAATCTTTGTAACTGGGGGTTTCTTCGTAATCCCAGCGAACGCCGATATTCAGCGTCAGTCGCTGGGTGACCTCCCAGTCATCCTGCAGATAGATCCCAAACTGACGGGTATCGGCGGTAATCGCCCCGCCAGCAGAATTGACCGAAGGTACTCCCCATCTCACTTCATAAGGCTGGACCGGCTCAAACGTACCCTGGCCGTTAAATTCCACATTGTATTTATACTGGGGTGCGAATGGTTGCTGCTGCAACGTCCGTAACTCTATATCTTTGTATTTGAATCCGAATTTGACCACGTGGTAGCCATGCCACTCCAAGTCCAGCCACGTAAAATCATTCTGGATTCCCCAGCCTTTTTGACCTTTATCCTGAAAGTCGCCATTGCCGCCCAGATTGAGAATACTTTCCTGTTCTGCGGTTTGCAGCAATGTTCCCGGCTCGGAGGTGATAGCCCGGGGGCTCCATGAAGAGTCCTCATAGGTCAGTCTCAACTCATTTTGCCATTGGTCCTGAATATAGGTGTGTTTAATATGGTAGCGCTCATCTTTTACCTCTCGGCTCACCCCGTAGGTGCGTGTATTAGCGCCCCCAAAACCAGATACATCCGACTCATCCCGAACCTTAGCTGACAATTCCAGAGCCTGATCCTGGCTTATTTGCCAGTCAATTTTGGTAAAAAATAAATCTTCTTCAAAGCCGGACGTGAATCTGCCCAGATACTCATCATAGGCTGCCGGCAGGGGAACAAAGTCAATGCCGTTTCCGCCATTAACATCAAACGGCTGGTCTATGGTTTTACGCTCATAAGCGGCGATAAAGTGCAGGCGATCTTTGATGATAGGACCGGCGAAAGTAACCCCGGTATGACGAATCATCGACTGGGATTTACCGTTAACTTCATTTGGCTCGGCTTCTCGTAAACCTTCGTCGGTATAATCTACAAATACTTCACCTTCAAAGGTATTGGTGCCTGACCGGCTTACGGCGGTGATGGCAGTGCTTCCTACCTGGTCATATTCGGCTTTGTAATTTTGGGTTATAACTTTGTATTCACCAATAGCACTTTGCGGAAACGGATTTCCGCGGCTGGAGTCCTGTCCTGTAACTCCGCCCTTCAATACATAATCTTTTTGACTCACCCCATCTAAGAATACATTCACATTCCTTTGATGCTGGGCCCCACCACGCAAACTGACGCTACCGTCCGACCCGGTATTCACTTGCACCCCGGGGGCAAGATCAGCAAAGGCCAGAAAATTCCGGTTATTCTGAGGCAAGCGCTTCATCATTTCTGGCGTAATGTTGGTCCCTACCTCGCCTCCGACAAAATTCTGGATGCGGGAACCTGAAACAGTAATACGTTCGATGGTCCCAGCCTCGCCGGGGGTACCACCAAAATCCAGTTCGGCGGTTTGTCCGATTCGTAGGGTGATGCTTTCTACTTCATCTTTCACTTTTACTGTATAGGTTCCGGGTTTTAATCCTACCAACACATAAGAACCGTCTGCCCGGGTGGTGGTTTTTCTTACATAACCCCGTTCTTTATCGCGGGCAATCACCACCACGCCCTGCTTGGATGATGAGGTATCGGTGTACTCGCCACGCAAGGTCGCCCCTTCAATCTGAGCCATCACCGAAAAACTGGTGCCTGATAACATCGCTATCGCCAGGGCAACACGGTGCTTTTTAAACCACACATAACCTGATTTCATTATTTTTCCTCCAGGGTTAAACATGTGATGGCTCTGAATACCTCTCATCCGTCAGCGACCACCTAATGAATTTTAACAATAAATAAAAAATGTAACCGATTTCCATAATTATGTTCAGTTAAACGCATAAAAAAGTCAACAACATAAAATTCACTTTCTATTTACTTATCCCGTGAAATAAATTCTGTTAGAAGGAAATTCTATAACCTTCTATTTTTTATGACTTTTATCTTCATATTAAGCTTTATTTTAAAAATGAGAATGTTTATTACCCGGATATAAGACTACAATTAGGCAATGTAATCGATTACCATCTACCGAGGTAACACGCGCCATAACGGGCCACGGGTCCTCAGCAAAAACGGAAAGTAGTGAAGTGACCAAAATCCAACACAGTACGCTGGCAATGCAGGATATTGCCGAGCGCGCAGGGGTAAGCAAAGCCACGGTTTCCCGGGTTATCAATAACCCTGCCCGGGTGTCTGAAAAAACCCGGGCGAAGGTAATGACCGTAGTGTCTGAGTTAGGTTACAGCCCCAACCATCTGGCGGCAGGGCTGCGCCAGGGGCGCTCAAAAAACATCGCTGTATTACTTCCGGATATTACTAACCCATACTTTGCCCCGATTGTGCAAAGTATCGAACAGGTGGCAATGGCCCAGGGTTACTCGGTGATCCTGAATGACACTCAGGATGATCCTGAGCTAGAGAAGAAATTTGCCTCAATGATATTCACCCGGCAAATCGACGGAATCATTACCAATTCCGCAAGGCTGCCCTTCCCGGCCTCCCTCGATAAGTCGCCTCAGGCTTTGCCCCCCATGATCAACGCCTCTGAATTCTGTGATATTGAAAATGTGATTAAGGTTGGCGTAGACAACTATCAGATTGGGCGTGATGCCACCGAATATCTGCTGCAGGAGGGACACACCGCCATAGCAGTGCTGGCCGGCCCTGAAAACCAGCACAGCAGTGTGGAGCGGTTACGTGGTTTTGCCGATGTATTGCAGGAACACAACCTTCCATTTCCCAGCGAGTGGGTATTTCATAGTGATTATTCAATGGCAGCAGGTGACCAGGGCGCCAGGTCGCTTATGCAATGGCGTGAAAGACCATCCGCCATCTTTAGTTTTGGGGATCTTGCTTCATTTGGGGTCATGCATGCACTGAGGGAGCTGGGATACCGAATCCCTGATGATGTTTCTGTAATGAGTGTCGATGGTATTGCAATGGGGGAATATTTTGCCCCGCCTTTAACGACCATCGCTCAGCCTTTGACAGAAATCGGCCGCACTTCAGCCGAGCTCCTGATTAATCTCATTGAGGGGCGACCGCCGGCAGCAACCACCCACCTACTTCCCCACCGAACCATTGTAAGAAAAAGTGTTCGTAGCTATCGGCAAAAAAACGAGCCTAAACGCTGAGCCTTGCCTAAGCCAATTTGTCAGATTCAGGCAGACAGTTTGAGAAATAGCACGCTAACCCGGAACCGAATGTTGTGACGCCTGCAGTTTGTGAGGCGTCAGCGCCAGGGTTAAGGCTAATGCTAAAAGTGCACATGCAGCACTGATGGCGAAGGTCAAACCGGCGCCCCAGTTCCACAGATACCCGGCGCTGGCAATACCTACAGCCTGCCCGGCTGCGGCGCATCCCCCGGCGAACAGGGCCTGGCCGCGACCTTCAAGGGCGTTGGGGAACAACTGCTTGAACATTAAAATCCCCACACTATGTACCCAGCTGAAGGTAAAACCGTGCAATAACTGGATAAAGGCCAGGGCCCACCATGTTGACGGCTCGGTGGCCATTACCGCCCACCGCACCACGGTCAGCGCCAGACTTATAGTTAAAATTCGGGTGTAACTCATATAGCGCAGCATCATCGGCATTACAGCAAACATCATAAGTTCGAACACCACTGCCACAGACCATAAGTTACCGATTTCTCCCTGAGAGTACCCTCGTTCTTCAAGAAACAAACTGAAAAAGCCGTAGTAACTGCCATGGCTGAGGTTAGATAAAAAGAAAATAGCAATGGTCAGCAACACCACCGGCTTTTTGAGATGGCTGCGAATAGTCAGCGAATCGCCCTGTTCCGGGGTTATCTGACCGCCGTAATTTACCCACGAGGTAACCAGCAGCAGCCCCATCAGACCCAGCAAAAGAACGGGTAAATAGCCAATGTCGATAATTTCAAGTAAATGCCCGGTCGCCCAGACACTAAGCACAAACCCCACTGAGCCCACCAGCCGGACCAGGCTGTAATTGTCTTTGTACCGCCCAAGGTGGCGTAATGTAATCACCTCAAATTGTGCATTAATCCCCTGCCAGAAAAAACTGCTGCCGGCGAGCACCATCACGATCCCCATATAGTTCTCTGCCACCCAGAATATCGCGGCAAAAATAACCAGGGCGATCATCACCCCGATACGGACCAGTCGCAGCGGCTTGCCGGTTTTATCGCTCAAATAACCAAAAAAATAGGTTCCCGCCAGGGTCATGAGTATTTGCGCTGAAGTAACCCCGCCTATTTCAACGGTGCTGTATCCCTGGTCCCGCATCCACAATATCCAGTAAGGCAACATGGCACCGTAAATAGCACAGCTGAAAAAATAGTAGGCTGACAGACGACAATATGGGGGAGAGTTAGATTCACAAACTGACATTACTGCAAGGCACAACAAAAAAATAACATATGCAGAGTGTATCGCCGCGCCTGCCGAATTACACGCCTTTTGCAGCTCGGGTCGACTTGTTGGTAAAGTAACATCTAAAAGATCATTACTTTATTTCAAGGGGTTAACTCCGTTATTGTTACCTTCCAGCGGTAATCCCTTAGCGTAACGTAACATTACCTAATTATTATGTTATATGTAACATTAAGATGCATGGGTTTGTGGTGTGGGTGAAAACACAGTAGAAAGCTATCTGAGCCCTTAACTTTGCTGGATCTGCACCGTTGTTACCTGTAACATTCTTAGCCTTCGAGCCCGAACGCTAGTGTTGCTTCATGTCTAAAAAGAATCCCCGTGTAACATTACAGGATATTGCCGATACCGTCGGCGTGACCAAAATGACTGTGTCCAGATACCTGCGCGAACCGGCTACCGTGGCTGAGAAGACCCGTGACCGCATCGCCGCAGCCATAGAGGAGCTTGGGTATATCAAAAACCGGGCCCCATCCATGCTAGCTCGTGCTTCCAGTAAAACCATCGGCGTGGTGATATCCTCATTATCCAATCAGGTGTTTTCTTCACTGGTACAGGGTATAGAAAGTGTAACCCGGTCCCATGGCTTTGATACCTTATTGATGCACACCGGATACGACAGTGCCACCGAAGAAGAGAAAGTGGCGGCGCTGCTGTCCTACCAGATAGATGCACTGATTTTAACTGAAACGGAACATACTCCTCGTACCCGACAGATGTTGCGTCAGGCCGATATTCCGGTAGTGGAATGTATGGAGCTTCCGCAACAGCCACTGGATATGGCGGTAGGGCTGGATCATGAGGAAGCAGCGTTTGTGGCGGTGAATCAACTTATTGAGGCAGGCTGCCGCGATATCGCCTATTTTGCGGCGCGGATGGATACACGTACCCAGCATCGTAAGAATGGTTACCAACGGGCCTTGAACCAGGCCGGGCTGCCGGAAAAAGTGATGCAGACCGCCATGTCATCGTCCTTTTGCCTGGGTCGGGATCTGCTAAATGATGCCCTTGCCCAGTTTGAAACAATCGATGGGATTTTTTGCACTAATGATGACATTGCTGCCGGGGCGCTTCTGTGTGCTCAGGAGTATGGCCTTAGAATTCCTGAAGATATTCGTATTATCGGCTACAACCAGCTTGATATCGGTCAGGCGCTCACTCCGGCCCTGGCCAGTGTGGTAACGCCTCGCTTTTTGATGGGCCAGACCAGTGCCAGCCTTCTGTTAAAGCGCCTGCGCAATGAAGCGGTAGAACAACCCATCGTTGATGTCGGCTTTAGTATTGAGGCTGGCGGCTCTTTGTAGCAAAAAAGCTACGACTGAGTGCTAAAGTCCGCCAGTTGATTCTGGGTAAAACCGCTGCATAAGCTGATCGACAATTACCTCTACCGGTGCGGCGACATTACAGGTAGTAACATCTTTCTCAGCGGCGTCGGGCTCCTCTAGCGCCGCAAACTGACTACTGAGCATACCGGGCTGCATAAAATGCCCGCTTCGCTGGGCCATCCGTTTTGCGATAAGCCGCTGTTCCCCTTTCAGATACACAAAATGCACCTGAGCATTGTCTTTACGAATCACATCGCGGTACCGGCGTTTCAAGGCCGAACATACCAGTACCCCGGTTTCCTGCTTAGAAGCAAAGCTGAATACAGCATCGTTGATACGGGTAAGCCAGGGGGCACGGTCTTCGTCATCCAGCGGCATCCCTAGCTGCATTTTTTTAATATTGGCTCTGGGGTGCAAATCATCACCATCGATAAATTTTGCCTGTAACCGGTTCGCCAATGCCTGAGCCACGGTAGACTTACCGGAACCACTGACCCCCATCACCACAAAACATATTGTTGACACAGGCTCTCCTTCTTTAAAAAAATATCCGCATTAATGTAAATAAACTGTTTACGAATGCGCTGTTATGGGTAACATGTTACCGGTAACTCTCGATATTGTGAACCGCTAAAAAGGAATGTTATGAATCATCCCGCCACGATTACTGACCCCACTACCCTGCTACTGCTGGGTGTGGGTGCGGTAGCGCTATTAATGCTGCTTATTATTCGTCTTAAGGTCCATGCTTTTGTCGCGTTGATTGTGGTCAGTCTTGCTACCGCCCTGTTCGCCGGCATTGCGCCAAAAGACGTTATGCCTGTACTGATGCAGGGGTTTAGCGGCACCCTGGCGGCGGTCGCGCTGCTGGTAGGACTGGGCACCATGATCGGAAAAATCCTGGAGCAGACCGGCGGCGCCAAAGTTTTAGCCGACACCCTGATACACCGCTTCGGCGAAAGGCGGGCGCCACTGGCGCTGGGCGTGGCCTCGCTGCTGTTTGGTTTTCCCATCTTTTTTGATGCCGGCCTGATTGTACTGATGCCTATTCTGTTGACGGTAGCGAATCGGGTTAACGGCTCGGTGTTACATTTTGCGCTGCCGGTCGCCGGCGCGTTTGCGGTGATGCATGCCTTTGTTCCCCCTCACCCAGGTCCGGTGGCCGCGGGAGACTTACTGGGCGCGGACCTTGGATTGTTACTGGCGGTGGGTTTAGTTATCGCACTAATAAGCTGGTATTTCGGCGCCTATTTGTATGCGCTTTACGCCGGTGAGCGTTTTCGCGTGCCGTTGCCAGCATGGTTTACCCATGAATCGAATGTCAACCAACACCATACCACCCCGCCGGCGTTTGCTACTGTTATTGGTATTTTACTGGTGCCGGTGGTGCTGATATTTTTGAATACCGGGATCCATAGTTTGCAGGTGGCGGGTTACCTTACTGCAGATAATCTTTTTACCGATACCCTGAAAATGGTGGGCCAAACGCCGGTGGCATTACTGGTTACATTACTGCTGTGTCTGGCCCTGTTTACCCGTCAGTTTGGTCGCAAACAAATGGAAACTCTCTGTACCGACTCGCTGGCGCCTATTTGTGCGATTATCCTGGTGACCGGTGCAGGCGGTATGTTTGGTGGGGTGTTACGGGCATCAGGCATTGGTGAAGCACTGGCCGGCCTATTGTCCGCAAGTGGGATGCCGGTCATTGTAGCAGCCTTTGTTATTTCTACCTGTTTACGGGTGGCTCAGGGCTCGGCTACGGTGGCATTAACCACCACCGCCGCCCTGATGGCGCCGGTGGTCGCTGCCACTACCGGTTTATCGTCACTCGACTTATGCTTTATTGTGATCGCCATTGCCGGCGGGGCCACCGTCTTATCCCACTTTAATGACTCAGGATTTTGGCTGGTCTCGCGTTTATTGGGTATGGATGAAAAGACCACCCTCAAAACCTGGACGGTAATGGAAACACTGTTGGGCAGCATTGCCTTTTTACTCGCGGCCGCCCTATCCGTGGTGTTCTAGGCTGAGGACGGTACCCGTTGCTGATTATGATCCTGAGAATACATCAGGGCAAAGCAATAGCCTACAATCAGGCTCATAATCAGCATCTCTCCACTGTCTTCAATGAGCCCGAAGATAAAGTAGCCAAAGGGTAAGGCACTGTGAAGCATATCGATAACAATACCGAAAAATGCCACCCCAGCTACGCCCAGCAGCAGTTTGTGGGTAATATGACGGGCCGCTTGTGAGGCAAAGTAATAGGTTACAAACAACATAGAAAATAACACTCCGCCAGCAATAGCGGTAACCAGCAGTTCACCAAAATCCTGGGCCCGCAAAGTTAAAGCTGGTTGAATGTTTAGCGCCTCAACCAGAAAACGGCCGCCATTTTCGTGAACCTTAAGTGAGTCATCTGCCAGCATATACAAAAAAATCAGAGACCAGACCACAAAACTGGCGGCTTTGTCACGCAAGGCAAGCACTACTAAAAGGCAGGCTATCCAAAATTCTTTGATATACTGAAACACCTCCGCATACCCCATATCCTGAGTTAAACTAAAGTAGAAGCTATTGATGTAGCCCAGTTTTCGCAGCACATGGACCAGTATAAAACCCGCATCCGTCATTAGCAGCAGTGCGATTAATACCGTTGCCGGATAGGAAAACTTCCATTTAAATAAGTCCACCCAGGGTCTCCTTTACTTTTTTATTATATTTATCAACAACAAAGACAAAAGACTTAAACCCGGGCCTGTACTAAAAAGATCATTTTGGCGTAAGCTTTTTATCTCGCATCATTTGAGCTGTACGCTGGAAAGTCAGAGTAAGTCGCTCAAATACCCCTTCAATCATCTTTAACTGATGTGCAGACAACTGGTTTTGTTTGAGGGTAACCATTACCTTGTCACAGGCTTTTTCAAAACGACTCGTGTTGCGCCCTTTAGCCGCATCAATGTACGCATCGGCCAGTGCATATTGCCATTCCTTTAATACCGCGGACATGTCGATGGAGGTAAGGCTTTGGACAAAGGGTCTGAACCGAATGGATGTATGGCCCAGATTCAAACCGGTAAGGCCAAGATCGGTAATTACCCGGGCATCGCTGATCACCCCTTGCTCAAAATTAGCCAGCCGCAATAACCGATCCCCCATGCGGGCATTGAACCAGTGGGCTGCAGATTTACGCCCCACCAGTCTTTTCAGGTCGCGCCGGGTGGCGGCCAGTAACCGGGTCTGCAGCAAGGCCACACCAGGTCCGGTGATCACTCTAAAGGTCCAGTACAATAAGGTTACCCCTACCAGGATCGCCATTGCATTACTGAGGGTGTAATCCACCGAAAATGGCAGCCGCATATCGTTAGAAGGCTGTACCAGAATGGTAAAGGGGATACAAAAGCCCATACCGTAAGGCAGGGTCGCCCGATCAGCTATGGCCATCAGTCCCAGAAAGTAAGGTCCGGCTAACACCATAATCAGAATGGCGAAATCCCCGGAGCTTTGGGCCAGCAGATTCAGCGCGTAAAAAATAGCCACGGGAATGGCAATAACCACCCCCACCAGCATTTTCTTAAGGGCACTTTTTACTACCGCCGCTGATAACCTGGCGAACATAATGGAATAAATAACAGGCAAAATCATTAGCATCACTGCCGCCGGGGAGCCGGTATATAGCCATAAAAAGGCCCCGATACTAAACACCAGAAAAGTTCGGAAGCCGGTAGCTAAGCCTATCAGAGGATCGCGATAAGGCCGCTGTTGGGGCGCCTTTAACAATGAATACTGGTTATTCGTTAAGGCATTATAGGCCCGTAGCACCAAAACCAGCTCGGCAACCATGTGCTGCGCGGTCTGAATCAACCGTGCTTCAAGCGGGGTGGAAGGATTTTGTTCACGGGCGCTTTTCAACAGGTAACGGCGCTGCTTTTGCGCCAGTTCATAGCAGCGTTCTGAATTATCCGAGAGCGCTATATGCTGCAAATCCCGTCGCATTGAATCTAGCAGCTTGGCCAGTTTTGGTGTGATCACCGCGGTATGGTTGCGCTGCAAACGCCCAAAAATCTGAATAACCGCCACCAGTGACAGGATTTTGTTGCCTATTACCGTAGCTGCCCGGGAACGTCCAGGTCCGAAGGGGCCTTCGTAGGTTACCGCGCTGGCATCATCGTTGAGCGCGGCCAGTGACTCCAAAATGGCATCAATACGCTCGTGGCGAGCCTCATGAGACCCATTGGGATCAAGCTCCAGTACCAGGTAATCCATGGTCTGATTGATGGCAATGCGGGACTGGCTTTTTAATTCTGTATGGACCCGTCTGGGCCAGACCAGCATACTCACGGTCATGGCACACAATGAGCCCACAATAATTTCGGTGATCCGCGCCTGCGCAATATCGAAGATGGTGAGGCTGGACACGGCCTGTGGATTAACCATGGTCAGCAATACAATAATGCAGGGAGTTACACAGGCCATGGCGAAAAAGTAGATGAAATTTACCCGCCTGACCATGGCCGAAAGTCCGGCATTAATCCCCAACCAGCAAGCCAGCGCAGCCATTGCCGGAACCGGCGCCCCATGCAGATAGCTCAGCACAAACATCCCATAGATGCCCCCAATCAGTGTACCGCTGATCTGGCTGACGGTTTTTTCCACCACCATGCCACCTTCGGGACGGATCTGCAGAAACACCGCGGAGACCACGGCCCAATAGGGTTTATCCAGATTGAAATACAGCGCGATGTACAGTGCCATCGCCATTGACAGCACTCCTTTGCAGGCAAAGATAATCGATTCGCTTGTAGGCTTCAGATAGGTCCGGGCCAGGGGGTGAGTAATCGGCATATTATGGTTTATTCAGATGCACAGACACCGTGGTACCAGCAACCAGTCGCACCTGTTCAGGGACGGGGTCCAGTTCAATATCTACCGGAATACGCTGAGCCAGTCGCACCCAATTAAAAGTTTGCTGAATCTTTGGCAACATCTGTTCATTATGACCCACACTGGTATTAGCGATAGCCTGACCTATACTCACAACCTTACCGGTTAGTGTGTGCTCACTACTCATGAGTTTTACTGTGGCCCGTTGTCCAATATGCACCAGCGGTAACTTGGTTTCCTCAAAGTAGCCGGTCACAAAAAAAGAACCTTGTTTAACTATCGATAATACCGGGCTTCCCTGCTGCACATAGTTTCCTTCTCGCAAATCCAGGTTTACGATAGAGCCTGTCTGAGGTGCCTTCACTTTAGTGCGTTCCAGGTTAAGTTGTAAGGTGTTCAGTTTGGCCACGGCTTCGTTGTAGTCTGCCTTCGCCACTTCGGCCGAAATGCGGCTGGTCTCCCCGTCTAGCGGGTCCTGAGACTGTGATTGCTGGTGCTGCTGATATTGAGACTGAGCCAATTCCCACATCCGGTATTTGTGCTCAATAACCGCCTCTTGCTCCTCTATGGCCGCCTGATACCGCGCGTCATCGATAGTAAAAAGCACCTCACCCTGTTGTACTGACTGATTGTCACGTACCGACAGCGCGGTGACCCACCCGGACACGTCCGGCGCAATTACCGTAATATCTGCACGTACACGCCCGTCCCGGGTCCACGGGGAATACAGATAGTTATCCCACACCCAGCGACCTGCAAATACCGCCAGTGCCACCACCAGCAATGTCACCAAAATACGTACTACAGTACCCATGCCTACTTATCTCCCCGCAATAAACACAACGCCCGCCAGGTAACACACAAATAACGCTACTTCGAACCAGGCGGGTCGCCAGACCCGCTGATACCAGCCAGTCTGATACAGCACGACCCGGGTGATGACCGACAACAAAAATGCTATGGGTACCAACACCACCAGGGGACTGAACAACATGCCACCAAACGCAATTTCTTCAAACATAAGCCTGGAAGAATAGAAAAAACCTAATTAAAGAATAGCTTACAAACACAGACAAAATCATGTGCTATTCGCCGCGAATCGGGCTGTCAGCGCTACAAGCCGCTATTGCCAAGCCTTTGACACTGGCCAGACCATTTTCAGACTAACTAATCAAATCATGAATATATTCGATCGAAGGCAACTGATGCTCCGGTTGATAGAACAGGCGATTGAGCCTGCCCAAAAAATTCACTTGCCGGCTGGGGTCATGGGCTTTAACCCGCCGCTCGCTAGTAGTTTGCATAAATTCCCAGGGTTGCAGGTTCAGCTGGCTGATTTCCTCTTCACTCGTGCCCAGCGCGGCAACCGTAGACAAAATACGTTCCGTTTTGCTTTCCTGAGTAGGTACAATATCCTGCTGATAATGGGCTTCTAGTGGCGAACCTACTGCACTTAGGGTCGAATTAATGGCATGCCAGATTTCATCATGAGACAGATAGGCATCTGCAGGCGCATAATAACCATCAATTTCCCACTCCAGCTCCGCATTGCTGCTGGCAATTGAGCTTTGTGCTTCTTCACAGTATGACAAATCCGGCCGGGCGCCAATGTTGTAAGCATCTACAGACAGCGCCACACAAACCACAATATCGCCCAGTACCTCTGGATTATAATAAAGGGCTTCAAAAGCGGCGCGCTTTACGCCCATCCAGCCATGCACTCTGGCCGGTTGCTGAATAAACTGACGCACTTCGTGGGGTAAGTCTTCACCATAGCGCTCAATAAACAACGGTAAGGGGTTTTGAGTAGGATCGTCTTCGGGCATCCAGACTTCGTACTCCTGCCGGTTATCCGCCTTACCCCGACTTTTAATGCCATAGGATAAGTTTACCGGCCGGCAAATGCTGCGATCCTCATCTACTTTATGAAAATACTCTGAGCGTAGTCTTTTTATAAATGGCGCATTCTGGTCGGCCAGTGCGGCGGTAGGGTATCGATACCCTACCTCACTGTCTTTCACCGCCACCAGTGCAGGGAGCGCCTGATGCAATCGCTGCCGGACCCCTTTTAGCATCTCCAGCTGCGGCAATACGATACTGCGCTCTGGCTCCACGGTTAATCGCTCGCCATTGGGCCCAAGAAATTTCGGGATCTTATGAAATTCATAATTTTGTAGCCCCATAGCGGCTACAGTGCGATCCCGGAAGCGGGCCAGTTCGGTGAAAACCAAGCCGTGGTTTCGTATATGCTTTAACAGCGGGCGTTGCGACATCTGTAACGTTTTTCCTGTGGTGTATACCACCAGTGCCGAAGTTCAAAGACAAAAATTTCATAGCGGCCTTTCGTAATAGGAACAGGCTAAGCACTGGTGTGGGTGTAATCGATTTGTTCTTCTGTTAGATACTGTTTTGGTTGATAAATAGTTTGCCTTTCTGGGCTTGTATTGAGGAGCCAAAAGCGATCGGGAGTCGGCTTCTCCTTACGGCAGCCATCAGATTTCCAGACTGAACGCCTTACGCAAATGCTGAGCCTGACGCCGACTGACCTCAATATCACTGCCGTCTTTCAGGTACACACAAAATGTACCGGCGGCCATGCCTTCTTCTATACGCTGAATATGATCTATACGCACGATATCGCTGCGGCTGGCCTTAAAATAATGAGTGGGGTTCAGGCGACTTTCCACCTTAGATAAAGTGGCGTGCAGGTAGGATTTTCCGGCATAAGAATACACCGCTACATGATTACCTACCGATTCAAAACGATAAATTTCGGCAATGCGTACAATATTAAAATCGTGACCAAATTTTAATAAGAGGCCGTGTTCATCGGGTAGCGGCTCGGGCGAAGCAGCACTGGTGGTATCCCCATGGGTAAGCCACGCTTTATTGATAACCGCATCCAGACGCGCGGGGCTCACCGGTTTGACGATGTAGTCAAAGGCATTGAGTTCGTAAGCATCCACCGCATAATCGGTGTAGGCGGTACAAAACACAAAATGTACCTGGTCGCTCACCGCTTTGGCAAATTCCAACCCGTTGAGCTCTGGCATTTTTATATCCACAAACACCAAATCGATGGCCTGGGACGCAACGGCCTCAAGCGCTTCTTTGCCATTGGCGGCCTCTCCTACCACCTCAATATTATCGTACCGGCCGAGCATACGCACCAGTTCAAGACGAGCCAGTCGCTCGTCATCAACGATTAAGACTTTTAACATAGGGTAGCTCCATCCAAACCTGATATTGTTGATTTTCTTCGCGGGTAATAAATTGGCTCTGGTTGCCATAGACCAGTTCAAGGCGCTTTTTTACATTATGTTGCCCCACCCGGGTTCCGGGAGCCCGGTCCTGGGAAAAGTGTGAGTTGACCACTTCCAGACACCAGGAATGATCTTCCTGAATATAGCTGTGCATTCGGATAAACCCCGGCTGACTACTTTGTGATATACCGTGTTTTATGGCATTTTCGGCCAGGGTTAACAAGGTGAGTGTGGGGATTTCCTGATGCAGGGTTTTATCGTCCAACTCGATATCAAGTCTTAAGCGTTCATCAAATCTGACTTTTTCAATCTCAAGATATTTTTTGGTGAGCTGCCACTCCTGGTGCAGCGTAGAGCGGGTTTTCATTTGGGCCTGCATTTGTGTGCGCAGCAAATCTGAAAGCAGGGTAAGAACTTCCGCTGCACGTTCCTGGTCGGCAAAAATAAGGGCGCGAATACTGTTTAGACTGTTGAATAAAAAGTGGGGACTCAGCTGGTTTGTTAGCTGCTGTATCTGACTTTGATTCACCTGGCGCTGAAGGAGCCGTTTGTTTTTCTGAAAGTGCCAACTCAAGTACACAAAAGCCCACAGGCTTAATGTGACAAAAGACTCGGCGCTGCCCATAACAATCATAGCTAACAGGCTGACTTCTGCGCCTGGTTGGCCTTGCTGCGCCAGCACCTGCAGCTGGCTTAAATCGGTAGCGTTAAGAAACTGCAGCTTACCCATGGCAAAGGAGGCACAAAAATATATTACTGATAGCAGCAGCAGATACAGCAGCCCCCACGCCACAAGCTTCGGCGCCAGGGTAATTCCGACTAAATTAAGCCGCAGGTAAGGGCGTACAAGAAAATGACAAATACCGGTGAACAACGCCGCTTCCAGCAACGCCCGGGTAACCAGGGCGTTGGCGTATTGCTCTACCTCGGGCAACAACGACTGCATAGCTGCCCAGGTTAAAATAAAATGCAGGCCAAATATCAATAACATGACCGCCCGGTACAGCTTGCTGGTGTTGCCAACTTCAGCGCAATAGCGGGAGAATAACCCCGGTGTTAGCACCGTGTTATTCATAGTGTAACGTATCGACAGGATCCAGTTGTGACGCTTTAATAGCAGGCATCAGGCCAAACACTATACCTAGTGTCAGACTGAGAATAATCGCAAGAACGATGGTCCATATTGGCATCACAAACAGCCCTTCCATTGGTAAGAACAACATTACCAGAACACTGAGTATATACCCTACCGCAATACCCACAGCGCCACCGAATACAGCCAGCACGCCTGCTTCGGTTATAAACTGAGTTACCACAATACCCCGACTGGCGCCCATCGCTCGCGCCAGGCTTATTTCTACCGAGCGCTGAGTTACTGCAACCGTCATAATGTTCATAATACCCAAGCCACCAATAAGCAGACTGATACCAGCCACTCCGATAGCGATGAACAATGATACATCCTGCAACATCCCTTGCTTAATCAACTGACGTTGTGTTGGTTGTAAGGTATAAGCCGGCGGTGTAGCCATACGCAGGCTAAGAAAATGGTGAATGTCTGAATCAATTTTTTTCAGATTACTGTTTTTTGTGGTGGTAAACAATATTTCTGTATAGCTTTGTGTTGAAGCAAAAGCGGGATCGCTGGCAATACTATGAGGAATAATAAGGTAATTGTTATCAATTGCCTCAGGCAGGGCCAACCTGGGCAGGCCAACCCCAACAATATTAAATTCCTTGTTACCGATGGTCAGTGTTTGCCCCACCGCGTTTTCACCCAGTTTAAGTTGCTTAACCAAATCGGGCCCCACAAACGCATTTGCCACCTTGCGCTGATTATCTCTGTTGGTGATAAATCGTCCCTGTTGCACCAGCAATCCCAGCAGATACCGATATCGCGCCTGCGCCCCGACCACCTGTGTAACTGCCGATGAATCTACGCCCCTTATCTGCGTTTTTGCCCCCAGAGGCATAATTTTAAGGTGGGCGCCAATCAACCCGGGGACCGATTGCTTCAAGACTAAAAAGTCTTCGTGGCTTAGCGTCCCTGTTGATGCCGAATCAGCATCATCAGGCAAAAAACGGATACTGGCAATGTTGGGGAGTACCGACTCCATACTGGCAAAAGCCCGGGGCTGGGTCTGATGTAATATGGTGGTGACGGCGACCAAAAACGCCACGCCAATAACTACCCCCAGGGTCACCTGCATACTGCGCAGGCCATTATTAAGGATGGCCCTAAGGGCAGACCCGGCGCCTTGCACAATGGCGGAAAGTAACCCACTCATGCGTAGACTCGTAATTTTGTGGGAAGCTCGACGGGCCGGTGCACTAACTCCTTACTGAGGGTTCTATTAAGTAACTTTACCTGGCGCCGACATTGCAGCGCCAATGACTGACTGCGGGTTGCCATGACTATTGTCTGCCCCTGCTGATTAATTTTTTCCAGCAGTTGCATAATCAGATGAGTGTCATGGGGTGACAAATCGCTGGTAGGCTCATCGGCCAATAAAAGGGTAGGCTTACTGGCCATAGCTCTGGCAATAGCCAGCTGCTTTTGCTGTACCAGAGTCAATTGCGATGGGTATAACGAGGCGACATGCCCCAATCCAACCTGATTAAGCCAGTATAAGGCACGCTCTTTCGCTTTGCGCCCGCGCCATAACCAGAACGAAGCAGGCTGCATGACATTTTTTAATACCGTATATCGGGCTATCAGGTGGGGCTGCTTAAATACCCAGCCAATATGTGCTCGCCGGGTTTTCGTTAACTCAGCCTCCGATTGCTTATGGAGGCTTTCGCCCATAAAGAAGTAGCGACCGGCGCTAGGTGTGCGTAAACACCCTAGTATATTCAATAAGGTCGACTTGCCGGCCCCGGCCGAACCGGTCAGAGCTAAAAATTCACCCTGTGTAATTCCCAGATAGACCTGAGAAAGCGTTTCCACTTTTTCACTACCAACTTCATGATGCTGGTGAATATTGTGTAGCGTTAATAAGGGTATACGATGTCTGATAGTCATTGTTGCGCCCATAGCCCGATGAGTAACGTATAGGGCAGCAGGGTGAAAATCACACTTTTAGCCCGGCTCATCTCCAGGCACCGATTCACTGCTGTGATAGTGAGCCCGATACTCCAGAAGTGAAATAGATTCATTACATGAAAGAGCGGATACCAGCTGCTGTGAGGCTCAAGATGAAAAAACAGATGATTCAGTGAGGCATAATCGAGCATACTAAACGGCAAAGCGGTGTCTGCGGCACTGAACGTTAATAGCACCAAACCACAATAATTTGCCAGCCAGGGTAACTGACAAACCATTACAATTTTGCACCATTGGAGTAGATTGAAGCGCCCGGAACGCTGGGTTGTCCTTTCCATGATCCAGTATGCCGCGCCCAAAACAGCCACCAACAACAAAATGTTCAGAACTTTGCAAAGGCCAATGTACAGGCCGGGGCTCAGTCCCGCTATAGGGGTGTTCGCAAATAACCGGGGGTAATGAGTCATTAGCAGCTGCCCAAGCCCCTTCAAATGCCAGGTCGGCCCAAGCTCTTCAGGCATAGATTGAAAAAAATAATAGGTGCTGAGCAAAATGGCACTAATAATCAGTACGGCACACCATTTTGCCCAATGCAGACTTGCTGATGAACGCGAGAAAAGATCTGCCGGGGCAACGAAGGTATCGACGAAGGCATGAGCGGGAGAATAGGCGGCCGAGGTTTTCACATTAAAAATATCCTTTTGATGACCACATTAGCGTAACGCTAAGAACTTGCTGCCTGCCGGGCTAAATGACAAACGGGTGAATTACAGGATTTTTGGCCGCTTTCATCTCCTATAAAAGAAAAAAGCCCTGCAACTCATCCTTGTTGAGGGCCCTGCTTGGAGCAAAAGGGAGAATATCGTCGTGTTCTACAAAGCGTGCTGAGGTTACGGTGTCTTATGGATGTGGTGCTAACAAACGCATAGCTATATCAATGACAATTGTTTGGCATAACGTTCCGACATTTTTTTCACCAGCGTTGAGTTCGCGTTAAAACCATACTTACGCAATGCCGAATAGCGGCTGTCGCCATCCGGCAGCACGGCCACAATGGCTTTAATCGCGCGGAAACGATCTTCTTCAATCACGCTCGTTTTCGCCAGATGTTCTAAGAAATCCTTACCTGGGTCCCCGCCACACCGGGCTATAATATGTAAGGCGGGTTCGGTAGATGAATTAGAGGTCGTTATGGCCCGTTCAATATGAGTACACTCAGGATTGAAAATATATTGCGGGCGTAAATGTGCAAACATCATGGAAGGCATGATATTCAACGATACTGACAGCTCATCTGCTGGCAACTGGTTATGCACATCAAGATGGGCCCGATACAACATCACTTCGCCAGGACTCAGTGTTTTTCGTTCGATAAACGTTAAATCTACCGGCTCCCCGGCGTACCCTTCCACATCAAAATAGTCGTATTCATAGTAATCACTATGATAGCCCGGCCCCATATATCCGGACGTCAGAAAGTGAAAGTTATGATCATGGGGAACATGGTAATAGAACGACTTTTCGCCGGCTAACTGCAACATGGGATCTTCTTTTGCCAGCCAAATATTAGCTCGCAAAAAAAAGTTGGTGCGCTTACTGGGTGCTTTAAGCATGAGCACCTGGGGGGTATAGCGGTTATTGGTCTGTTGTTCACCGGCACTGGTTAATTCCTGAATCAGCCTTTCAGCCAGAAACGTACGGTTATTGTTCAGCTTTTTAAGCAGCGGCGCTACGCTGGCGAAACTTTCAATATCGGTAGGATCGAAACGGCTGTCAATAAGCTGTTCGTAGCAGTCGTCTAACGACAATGACTCTTCAATAGTGCTGCAATCAAACTTAACAGGCATGTTCAAATTCCTGTTTCTGAATAATGAGAAGCGTTTGTTTCGCGGCCAGCTTCACTTCCGGATGAGGATCGGTCACCGCCATATCTGCCAGTTCCTGCAAAACCTGTAAGGCATCCAGAGCCAGTATCTGCTGCATCGCGTACCAGCGAATAAAGTGATGCGGATGCTTTAAAAATGTTTTTAAGGTAGGGATAGCATCCACGTAGTTAAGCTTCACCAGAATAGCCATACACAACTGTAATCGTGAGTCCGTTTCATCTGACGGATTCTGATAGCGCAATGTATGATCAGCAGCACTGAAAATCAGACTCACCGGCAATTTACCGCGCTTAATTTCCAGCGAAACCACCACAGCGCTCTGTTCGCAGCTTTCATACATGTAGGTCTGGTTATTCAGACAATGCACAAAGTGGCGGTCTTTAACCTGCTGTTTGTCGCCCGGATGACAATGCATTCCGGCCAGGTGATTTACACAGGTCGGGTGCGACCAGTGAGAAATATGCATCTTGCCAGCGTGAACAAAATAGCTCAGGGTTTCCCGCCCAAAAAACGAGATGCCGCGCTGCTGCAAATTCTGTTTGCTTTCAGTTTTGTATTTTTTCAGCAGGACCGGATCGATAAAGTCGAGACTCAAGTCGAAGTCGGCGGTATTGGCTACACTCAGCCGCTGGGCAAAGTACGTAGAATGACCAGCCATAGGGTAAACATAAAACGGGTTTTGACCCATCTGGGTGATAGTCGCGGACACGACCTGTTCAATCAGATGATCAGAGTACTCGGCGATGATGGCTTTGAGGCTGGCAACATCAGGCATCTCGCTGCATTCAAACAATTGTGCTAACTGGGTCACCAACGGCAACTTGCTGTTGATTGCCCGATCGGCATCCATCTCACTGACGGTACTCTCCCGCAGTTCAGGATTTTGAATAAATACCTCAATGCTCTGGTTTTTTTTCATGATCAGCCCCTAAAACGTGAATAAGACTCACCGCTGAGCAGATGTATCTGCCAGCGGCATGTCATGCGGATACTTACGCCAGCGCGATAAGCATGCCGATGCAGATTGGACCGCCTACCACCTGCAGCTGTGAAATTCCGGCGATACCAAAAGGAGACTGTAATGACGCGCTATTTGTAATTTTCATTTTTTCTGTCCTTGTGTACTGACATTGTTAAATGTGTTTATGGTCATTGGGGTGTAACACTGGGCAGTGACACACTTCGATATAAATCCATATACAACAATGTGTTAAAAGCAATCCTGAAGGCAGCCGTCCGAGTTTAGACGTGCGAACAAAATTATAAGACAGAGATGCAAAATTCCATTTGCGGTTGTTGGAGTGTGTTCGTCTGACACCGGAATCATCCTAATGTAGTAGATGCCGGGAAGGTCGATAATGTGATTTGCGGTCTAAAAAGAGGATTAGTGGCAGATGTTGGGGGACTTACAAAGAATCCTTTTTAAAACAAAGCGTGCTGTTTGGGCGAATGCCTTCAGTGGGGTTTTTATCAAGAGGAGTTACGGGAGATACGCAGTTTTTTAATCACTCGGTTTTTAGTGGCGTGCCAGTGATTTTTTGGTAGCACCGGGGCATTAGCAATAATATGTTCAAAATCGATGGTGCTGGCCTGAAGCGGTTTTACGTGGGCGCAAAACAAGGTGTCCACCTGCATAGCAGCTACTTTATGTAATGACCGCCGATACTGGTTGGGGTGACAAATCGGGTATGGAGGATGCAACTGCCCTTTTACTTTAACCAACAAGTCTGCCACATACACCTGGCCACTGGGGGCATGATAAAGGGATAAATCATGATTGGTATGCCCCGGCGTATATAACACCTGCCAGTCATCAAAGTCGCACAGCTTTTGCTGGTCTGACAACACCAGATCGGGCTTTAATATCGGGGAGTACCAAGCTTTACGACGCTCCTTACCCAGCCTCTGGGCCACCCAATACATTAATGCTACATCAATAAGGTGTGCAGCTCGCCCCATCACCCCGGCATACCATTTGGCAGCTTTAGGGTGGGCAGCCACCCGGGCCCCGGTTCGCTTTTTTAACAGTACTGCCCCACCGGCATGGTCAGGATGCATATGCGTAACAACGATCAGCTTTAAATCAGACAGAGGGCGATGAAGAGTGTCGGTAATAAACGCACACACCATATCCACATCGGCGCGGCTACAGCCATCCAGCAGCAATAACCCCTGCGGTTCTTCGGCCAGAAAAATATTCTGAATATAACCTTCCAGGGTGTGCAGTTGCATAGCGTTTCCATATTATTAACCTGACGTTTACGTTAACAGATACCTTTTGGTAAGACCACTCCAGCACCTGCCGCCTTCAAAGCGGGCAAAGCCGCTTCAGTCAAGCGTGAGAGTTCCGGTCATCATGCTGATATGCCCCGGAAAAGAGCAAAAATACTGGTACTCGGTGTCTTTTGATAACGCTGTCACATCAATAAGGGTCGAACTTTGTAAGCCGCCACCAATAAGCTCTGTCGCGGCAATAACACGGGTTTCCTGAGGCTGAAGATAGTGCTCCTCAATCCCTGCCGTCATTCCTTCGGCAGCTACGCTAGAAGCATTTTCCCGGGTAGTCAGAACCCAGTTATGGCCCATAATATCTTTACCCATTTTGCCGCTGTGAATCAGATTAACCTGAAAAGTTTTACACCCTGCGGGCACGCTGATGCTGGATTTATCGAACTCCATTTTGTCAGTACTGTCGATAGTCGTCTCACATTTATCAGCCAGTACCGGTCCTGAAATCGCTGCAAGCAACAACGCCATTATTACTTTTCTGTGGTTCACATGTTTACTTCCTAACCCTTCAATAGGTGAGGATAATACTTAATTGTATATCCAAGCGCTAGAGTTATGCGCGCCGGCTCTACTAAACGCCCCCGCCCGCCTTCGCAGCAGGCAGAGGCGGCATCATCCGTGCGTGAGTCTGGCTGTCGCTAACCGGTCTGGTCGCGCTTAAGCTCCCGTCGCAAAATTTTACCTACGCCCGATTTAGGCAGCTCATCAACAAAATTAATTTCTTTCGGAACTTTGTAGGCGGCCAGATGTTCCCGACAAACATCGGTGATGGCCTCTTTTGTCACACTGTTGTCTTTAAGCACGACAAATACCCTGACACGTTCGCCCTGCTGTTCATCTTTGCCACCTACACATGCTGCCTCCAGTACGCCAGGGTGCTGACATACCGCATTTTCTACCTCATTCGGATACACATTGAACCCGGACACCAAAATCATGTCTTTTTTGCGGTCAACAATATGGTAATTCTGATTTTCATCCAGAGTGCCAATATCGCCGGTTTTAAAGAACCCGTCAGCGGTAAAGCTCTGACGATTGGCTTCCTCATTTTGCCAGTATCCCTGCATAACCTGCGGGCCCTTAACTGCTATTTCTCCGGCCTCGCCCGGTGCCACATCCTGGTCGGTTTCGTTTACCAGCCTGAAGGTGGTATGCAATACCGGCTTACCTATCCCCCCGTTTTGCGCACCACAATTAAGTGATACCACCGGCGCGGTTTCAGACAACCCATAGCCTTCGTACAGGGTGACGCCGGTCAGGGCTTTCCAGTTTTCGGAAGTGGAGGACAGTACCGCGGTGCCGCCGCCTACCGCCAATCGCAGTGAATCAAACGACAATGCCTTAAAAGGCTCAAAATTCATCAGCCCGTTAAACAGGGTATTCACCCCCGTGATGGCCGTTACCTGATGCGCTTCCCATTGCTTTACAATCAGTGGCGCATCTTTGGGGTTGGTGATAAAAACATTTTTGCCGCCCAGCAAAAAAAACAGCATCACATTCACGGTAAGCGCAAAAATATGATACGCCGGCAGGACCGTCAGAATGACATTTTCCTGACCTTCCAGCACATCGCTCAGCCGGTCCCGACTCTGGTCAATGTTGGCCACGATGTTACTGTGTAATAGTACGGCGCCTTTAGAAAAGCCGGTGGTGCCGCCGGTGTACTGCAAAAACACCTTGTCTGAAGGGCTTAACGACACCTTAAAGACAGGCAAACTTTCACCCGTTGTTTCAGCCTTCGCAAAACTGGTCACCGGCTGACCCAGGGTTTCACTAAGCTGGTCAATACTGCTATTGGGATCATCAATACACACCAGCTTGCAGTCGGGTACCTCGGCCAGCGACTGGCGAACGGTATTGGTGGCCGAATGATGAAAAATCAGAAGCGTTACACTGGCATCGGTAAGCTGATGGGTAAGTTCTCGGGCAGTATAATTAGGATTGGTGTTTACCTGGACGGCCCCGGCGCGAATAATCCCCCACATGCACACGACGAATTCCAGAATATTGGGGCACATCAGTGCCACCCGGTCACCTTTTTTAATCCCGCTGTCCTGCAGATAGGCACAAAATCTGGCCGAGCGTTCTTCTAACTGGGCAAAAGTGAGGGTCTTGTCACCTTCAACATAGCACACCCGCTGACTGTATTGCCGGGTTGCGGTATCGAACATATCAACCAGTGTCGAATCATACTGGTGCACACCAGAGTCTGTCATCAGATCGTCTCCTCATAAACCACAGGTAAAGCACCTGGCCGGGTTAAATACCGGCACCAAGCGCCATCAATAGCTTCTACAGTAATCAAGTTGTTAACAAAATGATAGATGCACATACATTGGTTAGCTTTATGCACCTGGCTAACAACCATTAATAGACCGCTATTTACCTGTTGTGACCTTATCTAGGATGCTAATTTTGAGACGTGTCCTCTTTGGCAAACAACCGATACACCCACATAAAGAAATAAGGGGCAAAGAACACCACAAACACCGTGGTGGCGGTAATGCCGCCAAGAACACCGATACTGATGGCATTCTGGGCACCTGAGCCGGGGCCGGTGGCAAACACCAGCGGCAATACCCCCAGAATAAAGGTCAGTGAGGTCATCAGAATAGGCCGCAGCCGTTGTTTGGCAGCATTAAGGGCCGCATCAAAGGCACTCATGCCTTCATCGACGTTACGCTGGGCAAATTCCACAATTAAAATCGCATTTTTGGCGGCTAGCCCGATAGTCATCAGCAGTCCTACCTGAAAATACACATCATTGGCCTGCCCGGTAAGCCAGGTCGCCAGTACCGCGCCCATAATTCCAAAAGGCACCGTCAGCATAATGGCCAGTGGGATCGCCCAGCTTTCATACAGGGCGGCCAGAATCATAAACACCGCAATCACGGTAATGCTGTACAACAGTAAGGTCTGATTACCACTTTGCTGTTCTTCGTACGACAACCCGGTCCAGGCAATGCTGATACCCGCCGGCAAAGATTCGGCAAGGCGGGAGACCTCCTGTAAGGCTTCACCGGAGCTCACCCCGGCGGTAGTCGAGCCCTGTATTTCCCGTGATGAGCTACCATTAAAGCGGGTGAGTTTTGGCGGACCAAAACTCCAGTTGCCCGCAGCAATTTCTTTTAGCTGAACCATGCCCCCGGACTCGTTTCGTACATACCAGTTATTGATGTCCTTGGGCAGCATCCGATACTGGTCTTCGGCCTGAACATAGACTCGTTTCACCCGTCCGTCTTCTAAAAAGTCGTTAACGTAGGTGCCACCCAGCGCCGCGCTCAGGGTTTGGTTGATGGTTGCTACCGGCACGCCCAGAGCCCGGGCTTTGATGGTATCGATATCCAGATTGTATTGCGGGTTATCTGCCAGCCCATTGAAGCGCACCGAGGTAAGCAGCTCACTTTGATTGGCTTTGGCCAGCAGTTGATTGGTGGCCTGCACCAGTGCCTCATGGCCCAGGCCGCCCTGATCCACCAACTGAAACTCAAACCCACTGGCGTTACCCAATGCACTCACCGGTGGCGGTATCAGCGGGATAACCATCGCATCGGGCACCGTGGATAAGCTTTTAAAAGCCTGCTCTTTAATATTAAAGACACTGGCCTGCTCATTGCGCTCAGCCCAAGGTTTCATTTTCACAAAAGCAATACCGACATTTTGCGCCTGCCCGGCAAAGCTGAAGCCTGCCGCAGTAAACAGTCCTTCTACTGCATCGCCGGCGTCATTCAGATAAAAGTCTTCCACCTTTTTCATCTTTTCGCGGGTTTGCTCTAAGGTGGTACTAGCCGGGCCTGAGACCAGCGTAAACATGCGCCCCTGATCTTCTTCTGGCAAAAACGAGGTGGGAATACGCAAAAACACCAGCACACTAATAACCACCACAATAAGAAAAATGGCAGGTAGAATAATTTTATTGTTAAGGGTGTTTTCGAGAACTCGGCCGTGGCCGGAACGCATTTTATTAAACCCGCGATTAAAATAGCCAAACACGCCATGCTGTTTTTCTGTTTTGCCTTGTTTTAATACTGCGGCGCATAAGGTGGGTGACAAAGTTAACGCTACAAAGAGTGATAACCCCATAGCCGCAGAAATCGTGATAGCAAACTGCCGGTAAATTACCCCCACCGAACCTTCAAACAGTGCCATGGGCAAAAACACCGCCCAAATCACTACAGTGGTACCCAGTAAGGCAGAGGAGATTTCTTTCATGGCCTGTTTTGAGGCTTGTTTGGGCGTAAGGCTACTGTCCTGCTCTAATTTACGCTCAGCGTTTTCGGTGACCACAATGGCATCGTCCACCAGCATGCCAATTGCCAGCACCAGCGCAAATAAGGTTAATACGTTAATGGAATAGCCCAGTGCCAGCAAAAAGCCAAAGGTGCCCAGCAGGACAATGGGTATGGCCACTGCCGGGATCAGCGTGACTCTCAGGGTTTGCAGGAAAATGTAGATAACCACAATAACCAGCACCACCGCGATTCCCAGCGTCTCAACCACATTTAAAATCGAAGCTTCAATAAAAGGCGAAATATCCACCGGGTACATCACTTCCAGATCATCAGGAATGATATTATCAAAATCGCTGATACGGGTTTTGATGGCCTCTATGGTCGCCAGCGCATTTGCTGAAGGCGCCAGTTCAATGGCAATCCCTGAAGCCGGGCGGCCATTCCAGCGTCCGACAATATTGTAATTTTCGGCGCCAATTTCGATGTTGGCCACATCGCCCAAAGTAACATTAGAGCCATCGGAATTTACCGATAACAAAATCTGTTCAAATTCAGCCGGGGTGGATAACAGGGCCTGGGCCGTAATGGTGGCGTTAAGCTGTTGCCCTTCTACCGACGGCGCGCCGCCAATTTCGCCAGACGCCAGCTGCACATTTTGCTGTTCAATGGCGTTAATCACATCCAGGGTAGTGATGTTAAAGTTGTTCATACTATGAGGATCGAGCCACACCCGCATCGCATGTTCGGGACCAAAGGTCTGGATTTGCCCTACGCCATTCACCCGGCTGAGCGGCTCCTCCAGATTTGAAACCAGAAAGTCGGAAATATCATTCCGGTTCATGTTTCCGCTTTTTGAAGAAAAGCTGACAATGAGGGCATAACTATTACCCGCCTTTTCTACGGCCACCCCCAACTGCTGCACGATGGGCGGTAATGAGGACTGCGCCTGCGACACCTTATTCTGCGTTTGTACCTGGGCAATATCGGGGTCAGTGCCCGGCTCAAAGGTAAGGGTGATTGAGGCCTGCCCGGCTGACGAGCTTTGCGACTGGATATAACGCAGATTGTCGATACCGGTCAGATTTTTTTCAATAACCTGGGTCACGGTATTTTCCAGGGTCTGCGCCGAGGCCCCCGGATAAGAGGCGGAAATCGAGACCTTGGGCGGCGCGATATTGGGGTATTGCTCCAGGGGCAGGCTTAGTACCGAAAACAAGCCCGCGCCCATAATAATAAGGGCCAGGACGGTGGT
>VMHT01208211.1_pt1 | contig 28115 bp, 20 predicted proteins | sample 4693611 | NCBI WGS metagenome assembly VMHT01 (sample SAMN12280063, study PRJNA550983) | marine metagenome | isolation source: seawater sampled from same location over 5 years 0.02-0.2 micron viral filtrate | place: USA: collected off the coast of southern California halfway between the port... ... | reverse complement strand
ACCGTCGAGCATGGTGGGCTTCGTTGCCGTGTTTGTAATATCGGAGTTCTTACAAACGCATCAAGTTGTTAATGGTAAGTCAGGAATTCCCGCTCACACACCTCATCTTTAAGGGAGGTTTATTAAAAGCTTTAGCTTATAAAACCATCTTTATTTTTTATTATTATGCACTTGCCATAAATGCCGGAGATGATGATGCTTCCTTACCGCTCTCCGCTGAATCCTATTTGTTTACCCTATGGTAAGTGTTGTGCATTCCACTCTGCCATCGCATTTGTGTTTGCACCCGTTGCTTTGTACAGCAACGTTGTTGTTGCACGGATTAATTAGCACCCATCGTGCCAGAAATGTAAGCCATTAAAATTTATGAACATTTACACTATTGAGGTAAGAGAAAAGTGAGAATGAATTCGTTTTGGTGCACCAAAACAGGGGGGTGTTCAACCTTGGTGCGCGAAAGCAGATACCAAGGTTGAACAAATATGGCCAATGACTAAAGCTGTCTGATTGTGTCGCTAATTTTCTAAAGGCGTTTAGTAAATTGCCCGATAGCGTTTACCACTTCATTGGCACCGCTTTGGATTTCGCTCATTGCTTTGCCTGACTGCGTTGAATACTCTAAGGCTTCGCGCGCTTTTTCCTGACCCGCTTCAATTAACTGAACTGCATTTTCTGTTAACTTTCTGTTTTCTACGACGACGTTTACGATTTCTTCAGTTGCGCTACTGGTTCGCGACGCGAGCTGCCTGACTTCATCGGCAACTACCGCAAAACCACGCCCTTGATCGCCTGCACGTGCAGCTTCAATAGCTGCGTTAAGCGCCAATAAATTAGTTTGGTCGGCAATTCCGCTTATACTTTTAACCAAGTCCGCAACTTTTTGGGATTGTTCATCAAGGTCCTTAATACCTTCACTCGCATTGCCCATCTGTTTCGCTAATTCGTTCATCGCCTTAACCGTAGAATCGAGCACTTGGTTACCCTTACGTGCTTGCTCTCCAGTTTCTTGCGAAATGTTGAATGCAACGTTGGCGGCTTCAGAAATGGCGAACTCCCGCTTCATTTGCTCTGTAATTACCGTTGCGAATTTCACTACTTTATAAAGCTGACCATCTTCGTTTCTGATGGGGTTATATGACGCTTCTAGCCACACGTCATTCCCTCGGCTATCAATGCGTTTGTAGCGTCCAGATTCTAACTGTCCTTGCGCTAGCCCACGCCAAAAATGTTTATATTCTTCCGAGTTCACCTCTTGCTCTGTGCAAAAGATCCTGTGATGCTTCCCAACTAGTTGCTCCAGCTTGTACCCCAAACCTTTCAAAAAGTTTTCGTTGGCTTTTATGATGGTGCCATCAAGGTTAAATTCAATAACAGCAGAAGAGCGATGAAGCGCGGCAATCATATCTCTAAGCTCATTACTGTAAGAAATATTGCGCGTTTGCTCTGCCATATAGAAAGAAATACACTTCACATTTCCATAGGCGTCGTCTATGGGCTGTATGATTCCTCTTACCCAAATCTCATGACCTTTTGCATTGTTGAATCTAACTGCGCCATGCCAATGACGATGATTTTTAATAGCGCCTAGCATATCTTGAACGTCCGATTTTTTGAGCGATTTCGGATCCATTAGGCTTTCAAGAGACTTCCCTTCTAGCTCTGAAATCTTAAATCCTGTTGCTTGAGTATATAGATCATTAATTGCACTTATACGTCCGTCTGCATTCAACTCAATGTACAACATTTCTTCACGAAGCTCTTCCTTAACCGTTTCATGTGCCGCCATTTCCTTTTCCAAACGTTGGTTTTCGGCTATCAACTCTTTATTTTTGAAAAACATCCTGCGCTCCTAATGAACTTCGTTTCACGCATTATTTATCAGCCGACTTAGCTCATAACGAAGCCACCCTGACAAAATAGGCACTGGCGTATCACACTGAAATACGGTTAGTTGTCTGAAACGATAAGCTAGTATTTATTGGTTTTGATTAAAGATAGCAGAGGAAGTGAAGTTTATTGATGTTTCACACAAATAAAACTAAATTTTTTGTTCAATAAAGATTAAAGATAGCCCAGTTGGGCATTGACATAAACGCGCTACTTTTTGCTATACAAAAATACTCATGGCAGCGATGAAAACACGCAACGATTCCGGCCGCCCGTTTTGGCGTCGTACAAAGCTCTGTCAGCGGTATTAAGGATCGAAGTTAACGTCCAGTTGTGGTGATTAACGAAATTGACCGTTGCAACGCCCAAACTTGCGGTAATTACGGGTGAAACTGTGCTCTTGCTGTGCTCTATCCCTAATGATTCTATCGCATCTCGAATCTCTTCAGCTTTCACCTTCGCGCCTTTCTCATCGATATTAGGCAGAATCGCTACGAACTCCTCACCACCGTATCGAGCACAAAAATCAGTATTACGGGTAATAACTTCATTAAGCCCAATAGCGACGGCTTTCAGGCATTCATCCCCTTTAGGGTGACCATAATTGTCATTGTAAAGTTTGAAACTATCGACATCCAAGATTATCACCGTCAACGGCCATTCATACCGTTTTGACATTGCTATTACCTTTTCCATTTCCATTTCAAACGCCCGTCGGTTTGGGATGTTAGTCAGCGGATCGCTAAGTGACAAACGAATCAATTCGGTTTCTTGGCTCTTCACTCTCTCAAAATACAGTGCAAAGGTTTTAGCCAGGCGAGATATCTCGTCACTGCCTTCGAAGCTTGCTACCTCGTCACTATTTTTTTCAACCAAATTAATTAAAGCAATTAAACGCAGAATAATACGTTTGTAGATATAGAAGATGATGGCGCAACAAATAATCATCACAATTAATGAAAGTGCCAATGACAGGGTTATTTGTTTGGACACAGCCTGGTTGGCAGACAATGCGTAAAATGAGGTGTCTTTTGTGATTGAAGATGCCCTAAACTCAATATTTGACGCGACTTCTTCAGCCAAGTGCTCAACAAAACTGCCTCGCCCTCTTGAACGTCCACGAATACGCATGACATTAGCTTGTTTATCAATCATGCCCCATTTACCTAATACCCCCTCCTCTAGCGCACTTACCAGTTCGCTGCTGCGCTTGTCTAGCGATGTCGCCTCACGCAAGGAAGCGATGCTTTTTTCAATACTGTCCTCTAACTTGCGTAACTCATGCAGTTGGAACTGCTGATTTATTTGGGCAATTTGTAATATCAGAGGAACCAGCGTTTGAGAAGATTGAATACCCTCATACTGCGATTTATTGTCTTCGAAAGTATTGTTCAAGTAAGTAAAGAGTACTTCCCTTTCCACCCGCACTTCTTTTTCAACATCAATTCGCTGACGCACTAATGCGTTTAGTTCTTCTATTTCTAATGTAAGTACATTCAGTTGCGTCGCTAAGTACTTGTCTCCCTGCTCAAGTTTCAAATTGGAGGAATCCAGGCGCTCTATCGTTTCATCTAACTGAGTTTTGACAATACGCCGAGACGATTGGCTCTCAGACGATGTTAATCGCGCAGTAAGTGAAATTAAGTGCTGAACTTCACGAGTAATTTCAGTAGCTTGGCTAAGAGTGGGGATAGAAGACGAGGTGATATCGTCAAGCACTGTTCGCACGTCATTTAAACGCAGCAGCGTCAAAACCAGTATTAAAAGAAAAAATCCCATCACACTGCATTGTGCAATGATAAACAGATACAAAGTCTTTTTCTTATGCTGCATCTGATCACTCGCCTTTTGCCATATTTATCATGCGGTTATCAGTTTTAGGCTTTAAATCGTATTGATTGACGATGGCCTGCATAACAAGGTCTGATATTTGAGGGGGACGTGTGCTCGAGGCCGGACGCTTTTCGGTATTCTTTAACGCATAGAAACCGTCTCCGCCATTGGCCAGAAAGTTACTTGTAGCCAGTGAATAGGTTTTCGACTTATCGATTCGCTTTCCATTAATCGTGACATTTTTTACTCGTTGAAAAACTTTCGCTGAAGGGTCGAAACTATAAGACATACCCGATACATGAGGAAAACCACCTTTTAAATTTTGATATTGCGAAAGCCCCTCTTCCAGAGCTTGAATCAACTGAGCGCCAGTTATATCTAAAGCTACTACATGCGCGCGAAACGGCATTTCGGTGACAATATCTTGCCGAGTAATCGGTGTACCTGCCGTATATTGTTTGTTGCCTCGGATACTGCCTCCGTTTATCAAGGCAATTTCAGTATTGGCATAGCGTTTAATGGTATCCGCGACAAAGTTTACAAAAGGATTCTCTTCACTTCTCACTTCTTTGCGCGCGGTCGAAACGGCAATCTTCCATTCGCCAATTTGGATATTTAACAACCGCTTTAGGCGCGCTTCATACTCAATGAGTTGCTCGTTTAACTCAGCATCAGCCTCTATATCTTCTAACGGCTGTTCGGTATACGACGTTGCTTGCCACCCAGCACTTTTCACGAAACTAGCAACGACAGCGGTGCCCTGCTGCGTAAGCACCATGCTATTAGGGTGACGCGTAGTTTCGAGCATATTTTTCTCGTCCAAGCGACTGTCTGTTATAAAAGCGACATCAATAATGCGTTTGTTCAGCATGGTATTAATAAAAGGGAACGGGTAGGAATAGTGAAGCAAAATAATATCTGCGCCTTGCTGTCGCAATCTTTTAGACTCCTCCATGATGGCTTTTTGAGGAGGCGTTATAGTAATATCAGATAATTGGTACTCTTCTATCACTCTCTCATGTAAAACTGATATAACACCAAGAGTTAATTCTTCTTTTTCTACAATCACAGAAGTGTGCAGGCCATCAGGGGAACGCCCCACTCGGTTGTCTATTACGTTGCTGGCTACCAATGGAAAGGCTGCTTCATAAGAACGAAGAGATAATTCATCCTCATAGAAACTAAATTCTCTCTTTGTGACCCCCATCACATCTGGCTCAAGGGAATTGAGAATATCAATAATGTGGGAGCCACGGTCAAACGAGGATAGCGCGCTCGGCCCAATCGAGCCACCGCCGAAAATGAAGAAGACGGTTTCACTAATTTGCCGCTGTTGTTTTACGAGGGTTTGAAGATTAGCGTAACGCCCTGTGCGTGCGTCGCTAATATTAGGCATATCTGCGGTTAGTACGAAAGTTACACTAGAGGTTGTGACCTGTTCTCGATTTTCAGATACAGCATAACCTGCTCGAAATATGAGCGACAGGCTAGCTAAAAATACGAGCCATTGCGTGATTCGCATAACACCACTTAAGGAAAACTTGTTATTACTATTAACAAGTATAGCAACGATTAAGTCAATGCGACGATTGGCTATTTTTCCTTAAAAAGAAGGGCTTTATATCAAGCAATATAGATAATTGCCCGCTCGGAAAACGCAGGTGACCTTAAAATGGCGTTGCGCTTTTATCGCGCTGTGCCCAAAGCTGCCTTGCCTGCGATAGGGCATCTGCGACATCACACTTTTGTAGCAGCACTAAATAGCTGGCAAGTGTACTCAAAACGGCTTGTTCACCGTAAAGGCTACTCGCGTTACCCGCCCACACATCAAGCATGTCGTTAACGTTCATGTCTTTATCTTTAAGCGCCCATTTGTCAGCAACCACCGGCATTATTACTTCTTCGGTCTCACCATTTCTGGTAATAAATAGCTCAGTTTCCCGTTCACCATTAACTTCAGGATCTCCGCCATCACCACGAAAACAAAGCGCATCTATAGATGGATAATTTTCATTAACGCGGCAGTGTTTGTGGTCAAGATGCATATGGTAAACGCCCTGTACGCAAAATTGTGCAGCGGTGGGATTCAACAACCTTGCGAGGGTGTTAGCGCATGAACGCAGGCCAAATACCTCACGAAGCTTAATAATTGTGTCGAGCGCAGGCAGCAAATAAGACAAATCAAGGTAAGTCACCCCTTTATCCGTTAACTGCTGTTTGGCATCTTCAATACTGCTAACTTCAGACAGGCCCAATTGGGGTAACGCTATACTTGCATAAAGGCGTCCCGAACCCGGTTCATGCGCACCGTGGAGCATAACCGAGTAACCATTGTTGGCTAGAACCGCTACGGCCAATAAGTACCACGGTAACTGGCGACGCTTTCCCGCGTAGCAGCCAATATCTAACGTGGGGGTGAGGTTTTTAACTTCTGGCTCTATCAGCTCTCTGCATGCATCGACAAAGCCAATAACTTCTTCTGGTGTTTCTTCACGGGTACGCAGCAACATAAGAAATGCGCCGCGTTGATCGCCTGTCACTTCATTGGCCAATACCATTTTCATGGCATGATAAGCCTCATCACGGGTAAGGCTACGCCCCCCTTTTTGACCTTTTCCAATAATTTTTATGTATTCACTAAATGGTTGCTGCATGCTTGGATGAATGTAATAGAAGAGTATTTACCTGTTGACGAGACTCTACCACCTTTCCAAATATAAGTAACGTAGGCCCCGTTAAATTTGCTGCTTCTACCTTGCTATGAATATCGGCAAGCACGCCAGTAATCACGCGCTGTTCAGGCGAAGTGGCATTTTCAATTGCCGCTACTGGCCATGTGGTTGGCACGTTGTGATGAATCAAGCCTTTGTATAGCCCTTCAAGTCGGCTTAGCCCCATATAAACCACCATGGTTTGCTTCAATACATTTTGCGCCATGGGTGCCATCTCTGGCCATTGATCCACGTCCTTAAAATGTGCGGTCATAAAACTCACCGACTGAGCACAACGCCTGTCGGTTAAAGGGATCCCCGTATAGGCTGACACACCCGATGCTGCCGTAATACCAGGAACAATAGCAAAAGGAATGTTGGCTTTTGTGAGTGCATCGGTTTCTTCGCAGGTTCTTGCAAATAGGGCTGGGTCACCGCCTTTTAACCGTACGACAGTGTGACCGTTGCTTGCCAATTCAACCACTCGCTTGCATATAGCGTCTTGGGTAAAGCTATGCTTTTTGCAGCGTTTCCCTACATATTCTTTCACCACTTTAGAGGGAATTAGCGCGAGAATATCTTCGCTGACTAAAGCATCGAACAGCACGACATCGGCTTGTTGCAGAAGACGAAACGCTTTTAACGTAAGTAACTCGGCATCACCAGGGCCAGCACCGACGATGAACACCTGCCCTTGTTTATGACCTTCAGTTTGCCTGTTTGCTAACTTCAACCACTTGCCAAAGTATGAATGCTTAGCTGGAGCTTTTGGATTATCGGAGCGCTGGCGCGTCGTCACGGTCGTGACCGAGGTAGAAATAGCATCGCGATAAAAGAGGTTTAACAAAGGTTTCTGCGGTTTAAATAAGGTGCGCAAAAACGGTAACGACCAACTAGATGCAATTGACATGATTTAACGCTCCTAAACAGATTGAATTTCAATGACTAAATGCTTGTCTATCAGCTGAGACAAGGCGGGCTTGCACGAGCCACAATTCGTACCACACTTTAATGCTTCACCAAGCTCTGCCACCGAACTACAGCCTTCTTCGATGGCATGTGTAATGGTTTTTTCGCGCACTTCAAAGCAGCTACAAACTACATCACCATTTAAAAATGCGTCGTCTACTTGGCCACGTATTAAATTGCGCTGTATGTCTGTAGAAATAGATGTGTTGAGAAGACTGGCAAGCCATTCGTTAGGTACTGACCATGTGCTTTTTGAATGTGGCGCTGCCTGCGCTGTTGTATGTGCAGTTGCTGGTGCCCTTTCACCCTTTTCTGGCTCATCGCCCAAAAACGCCGCGAAACAAAGAGTATCATCGACAAGCGCAAGGCATACTGAGTATGTATGATGATGAAACTGCAATAGCACCGCGTTTTGCGGCAGCAGAGGTATCAACCCTTGGGTAAAATCCCGACGACCTTTGTTCGAAGCAACATTCAATACTGATAATGCTGCATCCGAGTTATTTAAAGGTGAAGACGCCTCTGTGCTTTCAAGCGGTGTCGTATTCCAGTAATCACACGCATGCTTTAGTGCGTCTTCACTAAACGGATTAAGTTTTGAATTATGTGCTGATTGGTTTACTGATGAAACAAAGAGCTTGCCGTAGGTAGCGAAATGAGCAGGCGCGATAGCTACCGCCGCGTGTTTTAACTCTGGCTGCCCTGAAATAGGGTCTACCGCGCTGGCGTAAAGTGCGCCTAGTTTACTGTGCGAACCCCATTGCGCCGACCAGTGAATGGGAATGAATACTTCCCCTTTGCGCATATCTGTATCCGCTTTAACCGGATAAATAACAGGGGCGTCTTTACACACTGCACTTGAAAGAGAAACGAGGCTTCCATCTTCAACGCCCAATTCAGCAGCGTCTTTAGGGTTGATATGCACGCAAGCACTTGGCATATGAGCCAGTAACTTTGCCGCTTTACCCGTGCGCGTCATGGTATGCCACTGATCTCGCGCTCGGCCGCTGTTCACAACAAAAGGATAAGCGTCTGATGTTACCTGCAGTGGCGCTCTGTAAGTTACGGGAATAAGTTTCGCTTTGCCACTAGGGGTTGAAAACCGTTTATCTTCAAAAGGACGTTTACTGGTAAGGCGAGGGTTAGATTTAGAATTAGAACTGGCCGTATTCTCAGCTTTTATAACTGTGTGAAAAGGCCACTGCAAAGGCGATAGCCCATTGTACTGAGCTTCACTTAACGCTTGTAAAGGTGACAGGTCTAATTGTCGCTTACCGTTATTTTGATAGCCGGTTAGCCCAGCGTATTCGCAGAATATTTGTGACGGATGGGTAAAATTAAATGCCTCGCCAAAGCCCATTTTACCCGCCACTTCGCATAGTATTTGCCAATCGTGTTTTGCACTACCTGGTGGGGGCAATATACCGCGCTGACGTGAAATACGGCGCTCTGAGTTTGTTACCGTGCCGTCTTTTTCCGACCACCCCGTGGCAGGAAGGGCAATGTGCGCGTAGTTAAGCGTATCGTTAGACTCAACAATATCAGACACCACCACCATGTCACACTTTGAAAGTGCGCGCTCAACTTGACCTCGATTTGGCATACTGACAACAGGGTTAGTCCCCATTATCCAAACGAACTTTACCTTTCCACTCTCAATTGCATTAAACAAATCAACTGCTTTAAGCCCCTGCCCTTTAGGCATGACGGGTGCATTCCAATAGGTTTTAACAGCGCTGATATGATCAGGGTTTTCAAGGTCCATATGAGCAGCTAGCATATTGGCTAACCCACCGACTTCACGCCCTCCCATGGCATTTGGCTGGCCAGTAATTGAAAACGGACCACAACCGTCTTTAGCAATTAAATCCATTGCTAAATGACAGTTGATAATGGCTTGGGCTTTATCCACACCAGCAGAAGACTGGTTTACGCCCATAGAATAAAAAGTAATTGCGCTAGAGGCTTTGCAGAAGGCATCAAAAAAGGCCTTAATACTGTTAACGTCCAGGTCGCATACTTTAGCAACGTCATCTAACGTTAAGGCATTTGCACTTTTGAGCGTTTCTTCAAGTCCCTCGGCATAGGTCTCAACGGCGGATTTGTCTATTCGACCTTGTGCGTTTGCATAGCTGAGTAAACCGTTAAATAGCGCTACGTCGCTACCCGGTTTTATAGGAAGGTGTAAATCGGCAATGGTACAGGTTTCGGTTTTGCGTGGGTCAACAACAATGACCTTCATATTCGGATTTTTCAGCTTTGCTCGCTGAATGCGTTGAAAAAGCACTGGGTGCGCCCACGCCGTATTACTCCCGGTGATCACCAGTAAATCTGTACATTCCAAATCGGTGTAATCGCAAGGCACCACATCTTCACCGAACGCACGCTTGTACGCGGCAACGGCTGATGACATACATAGGCGTGAATTCGTATCGATATTGGCACTGCCGATGAAACCTTTCATAAGCTTATTGGCAATGTAATAGTCTTCGGTGAGAAGCTGACCTGATACATAAAAAGCAACGGCATCCGCGCCATACTGCGCAATGGTAGAGGTGATCTTATCCGCAATCACATCGGTGGCCGTGTCCCAATCCACCGATTGACCTGCCATGGTTGGGTGAAGCAAACGTCCGTTTACGTCGTTTGTTTCAAGCAGGTTTGTTCCTTTAACACACAATCTTCCATAATTGGCGGGATGCTCTGGCGTGCCTTTAACAGTGTCCAGGGTTATGGCACGCGGGCTTACGTTGCAACTGATATCTACACCACACCCTACGCCGCAGTATGGGCATGTTGTTTGTCTTAATTGTTCAGACATCATGTCGGGTTGTCGTGTAGGCATATTCATTTCATTACCTTTTTCGGTTTAACAGCTTTTGAATGCATTTTGCTAAAAGGCTTTTTTCATGTGGGCGTTCAAATAAAGGCAGTTTGCTTAAACGCCGACGAAAACCTTTTCGCCCTCTACCTTCACAGCGTAAGCCGTGACGGAAACATCGTCGTGTTCTTTACACAGCCCGGTTTCTAAAAAGTAATGCTCTTTGTATAGAGGCGAAGCAACAACAGGCGCACCGCCTATCGACCCTAGAAGCCCGCGATAGAGTACGTTTGCTTTACCAATAGGGTCGTAGTTACTAATGGCGAAAACCTGGGTTTCGCCGTTTATCTTCAAACTGAAAATTGCCACTTGCTGTGAGTCGACAAGGGCGCAAACCCCACTGTTTGTCACTAAGTCGTTCGTCTCACAAATATAGTGCCATTGCACTTGCTGTGGTTCTGACGCCATTACATTTTGCGCTGCTGACATAATTTGATTCTCCTAACAGGGTTGATAAGCCAGTGGCTATACCATAGAGACAGGAATGAACTGATTTTTACCTGCTACTTTTTCAGCTTCAGTAGCTGGGCGAACCTGGCCTCGCTCTGAAACAAACTGAATATTGGTGTCGCTAGCATTGCTGTTTACGAATTGACGGAAACGCTTGCGCGACTCAGGGTTTTCAATGGTGGTTTTCCATTCGCACTGATAAGCATCAACCACAGCATCCATCTGTGCTTCAAGCTCACTATTAATGCCAAGAGCATCGTTTATCACAACGTCTTGCAAGTAAGCTAACCCACCTTCTAAGTTGTCCATCCACACCGATGTGCGCTGTAGGCGATCAGCCGTTTTCACATAAAACATCAGCACGCGGTCGATGTACTTTATAAGGGTTTCGGTATCTAGATCGGTGGCAAACAGGTCTGCATGTCGAGGCTTCATGCCGCCATTCCCGCAAACATACAGGTTCCAGCCTTGCTCGGTAGCAATAACACCAATGTCTTTACTTTGGGCTTCTGCGCACTCACGGGTACACCCCGAAACGGCAAATTTAATTTTGTGCGGTGCACGTAAGCCTTTGTAACGATTCTCTAAATCAATGGCAGTGCCAACAGAATCCTGAACACCGTAGCGACACCAGGTGCTGCCCACACACGATTTCACAGTACGCAATGCCTTCGCGTAAGCATGGCCGGTTTCAAAACCGCCAGCGACGAGTTTTTCCCAGATATCCGGTAAGTGCTCTACGCGCGCTCCAAATAAATCAATGCGCTGACCACCTGTGATCTTGGTGTACAAGTTGTATTCTTTTGCCACTTCACCTAGCAGAATCAACTTCTCTGGCGTTATTTCGCCACCAGGTACACGCGGTACAACGGAATACGTGCCATCTTTTTGCATGTTGCCAAGGTAGATATCGTTGGTGTCTTGTAGAGGAAGATGTGAAGCCTTAAGAATGTAGTCGTTATACACCGAGGCTAAAATTGAGCCGACAGCGGGCTTACAAATTTCACACCCTAGACCTTCACCATGCTGCTCTAGTAGCTCGTCAAAGGTGCGAATGCCGTTTACCTTAACAATGTGAAATAGCTCTTGTCGGGTATGGTTGAAGTGCTCACAAATGGCTTTTGATACTTCCACACCGCGCTTTTCAAGTTCGCTATCCACAACATTTTTAAGTAAGGCAGCACAACCTCCACACCCTGTGCTGGCTTTGGTTTCGCCTTTTACATCGCCAACGCTACAACAGCCGCCTTCAATGGCTGAAACAATATCGCCCTTTGTCACATTTAGGCATGAACAAATAGACGCGGTGTCTGGCAGTGCATCGGCACCTAGTGCTGGTGCCGCATCAGATGATGGTAGGATCAGACTTTCTGGGTGTTCAGGTAATTCGATATTATTAAGCGCATACTGTAGGAGCGTGTCGTAGTCGCTGGTATCGCCAACGAGTACAGCACCAAGCACGTACTTTTGCTCGCTATCTACCACCAGCTTTTTGTACACGCCTTCTGGCTGATTTAAATAGGTGTAGCTAAGCGCACCGGCTGTGCGTTCATGAGCTTCGCCAATTGAGCCCACTTCCACACCCATTAGCTTGAGTTTGGTACTCATATCTGCGCCAGCGAATTCGGCATCGCCGCCGGTTATATGACTTACAGCCGTGCGCGCCATGGTATAGCCAGGTGCTACCAGGCCAAAGATTTTGTTATCCCACAGCGCACATTCACCCACAGCGTAAATGTTTGGGTCAGACGTCACGCAGTGGTTATCAATGACAATACCGCCGCGCTCACCCAGTGTTAGCGCTGACTTTCTGCCGAGCTGGTCGGAAGGTCGAATACCGGCAGAGAATAAAATCATGTCAGTTTCTAGTGCAGTGCCGTCAGCAAACACCATTTTATAGCGGCAGGTATCACCGGCCTCAATAGTTTGCGTTGCCTTTTGGGTGTGAACCGTAACGCCCAATGCTTCAATTTTGTCCTTAAGAACGTTACCACCTGCTTGGTCTAACTGTACCGCCATAAGCTGCGGGGCAAACTCAACCACGTGGGTGTCGAGACCGGCTTGCTTTAATGCGTTAGCGGCTTCTAAACCCAACAGCCCACCACCAACAACAACCCCTACTTTGCTCACCGCTGCTGAAGCTTCAATAGCGAGTAGATCGTCTATAGTACGGTACACCAAGCAATGCTCTTGATCGTTGCCAGGGATGGGTGGCACAAATGGGTATGAGCCCGTAGCTAACACAAGCTTATCGTAGCTAAACACCTGCCCTTCAGAAGTCGTCACTTTATTATTGTCACGGTCTATATCGGTAACCAAGGCATTGGTAACTACGTTTACGCCCCACTCGGCGTACTGAGCGGGTGTAGTGAGCGCTAAGTCATCAGCACTCGCGCCGCTAAAAAAAGACGACAGATAAACGCGGTCGTACGCAAGGCGTGACTCGCCGCATAAAACGGTTATTTCTACATTGGCATCGCTTTGGTGAAGCTGCTCAACAAAATGATGCCCCACCATGCCGTTGCCTACGACGACAATTTGCGGTTTTGAGTCCAATGAAGTCATGGTATTCCCCTTTTTTCGGGACAAAAAAAAGCCCGCTTCAACTTTCGTTGATGCGGGCTTCGTTGCCTATTTTGCCAACGGTTTAGGTCGGCTAACACATTTTACGGAGTGTTATAAATCACACAATTTTCAGCGATTGACACAAATCACCAAAACACACTTTACGTTTATAGCTATCCAAGTTCAGTGCCAAAACCGTAAATAATTGTTTTTATTTGATTTACTACAAAATAAGCATTATTCAGACTTCACAACTGCACCAAACAAACGCAAAACTGTGTTTACTTGGTGCATTAAGGCTATCAAATAACTTAGGCCAGCTTATCCGTCGCTACGCGGTAGCGAGGGTCTTCAACCACGTTAATTTCAACAAACTTATCGGCCTTGCGAAGCAGTGAGCGACATTCATCACTGATATGGCGAATGTGTAGCTTTTTACCCTGCTCTTCGTATTTGTCAGCAAGGGTATCTAGCGCATCGATACCTGATGAATCCCAAATGCGAGAGTCTTTAAAGTCAATAACTACATCATTAGGGTCGTTGGCGATATCAAACAGGTCTTTGAAATGCGATACCGAGCCAAAGAACAGCGGGCCGTCTAGCTCATAGACTTTCCAACCGTCGTTATCGATATGGGATCTCGCTTCAATATGACGAGCGTGTTTCCATGCAAACACCAGTGCTGAAACGATAACACCCACCACAACCGCAATAGCCAGATCAGCGATAACGGTAACGCCTGTTACTAGGAAAAGTACGAACGCATCTTCTTTGTTTACGCCGCGAATAATTCTGAATGACGCCCACTCAAATGTAGCGATAACCACCACGAACATAACGCCAACAAGGGCAGCGAGAGGAATCATTTCAATTAGCGGAGCAGCAAATAGAATAAAGCCTAATAATACAACCGCCGCGGTGATACCAGACAAGCGGCCACGGCCACCAGAGTTAATATTAATCATACTTTGACCAATCATGGCGCAACCGCCCATACCGCCAAAGAAACCGTTTACGGTATTTGCAACGCCTTGGCCAACGCACTCTTTGTTGCCGCGCCCGCGGGTATCTGTCATTTCGTCAATTAATGAAAGAGTAAGAAGCGACTCAATTAGACCAACCAAGCAAAGAATGACTGAGGTAGGCAAAATGATCATGAAGGTTTCCCAGGTGAACGGCACCATAGGAATAGCAAAGCTAGGAAGTTCACCCGCTAGCGTCGCGGTGTCGCGCTGGTCAGCTGGTAGCAAATCGCGAACAAAGTCGATTACAGTGCGCGCTTCAAGGTCAAGACCGTGTACTAACAAGGTTACCGTAACAATCGCTACAAGCGACGCCGGTACAGCTTTGGTTAGCTTTGGCAATAAATAGATAATGGCCATGGTTAGCGCCACAAGCCCTAACATCCAATATAACAGCGTACCTTCCATCCACTGTAATTCACCGGCTGCGTTGGTCACTTTGAACTGGCCTAATTGCGCCAAGAAAATAACAATTGCCAAACCATTTACGAAGCCTAGCATTACCGGATATGGGACCAGACGTATAAACTTTCCGAGCTTGAAAATACCGCACATTATTTGCAGTAAACCAGCCAAAATAACCGCGGCAAATAAATACTGCACGCCGTGTTGGGCAACCAGTGCCACCATTACAACGGCCATGGCGCCGGTAGCACCAGAAATCATTCCTGGTCGGCCACCAATAGCGGAAGTGATTAAGCCCATCATGAAAGCCGCATAAAGACCAATCATTGGTTCTACGCCGGCCACAAATGCGAATGCAACGGCTTCAGGGACCAAGGCAAGCGCCACGGTAATACCTGATAGCACGTCGTTTTTAACGTTGCTGTCTTTACTGGTAATTAAATCGAACATGTTCTCTCAGAAGCTAAGATGTTAAACACAACAACCCACCATGGCGTACACCGCGTTAAAGCAGAACACCAAGTAGGTAGGAGATTTTTTCGGCGATTCTATCACCATTGTAGCGCAAAATCTTTTAATAGATTGTTACTAGGGCCTGTTGAACGTTGATGTGCAGCAAAGATCAACAAGCCCCCGTCCAAACTACTTGGCGCTTACGTGATAAGCGCAGGGCTCTTTGCCCCTTTCCTAATGCTGTGAGTTTGTCAATTTTTCATGTACGGTCTCAGGGCTTAATTTAATAGCGAATGCTGACAAATTGCATCGTACATGGCATCGTATAATGGTTTTTATTAACCGCGTCGTTCAATGCGCTTCGATTTCTAATACGGGGCTACGGTAAGACGTCGCAATAAGGCACAAGTCTTATTCAACGAGGAGTTAAAGTGGTACCTTATATTCTGACTATTTTGTGCGTGCTAGTAGCAGGCGCTATTCATTGGATGTCGCCGAAGGCTTATTGGAAAGCCACTATCATGTCGACCGCCGTTATTTTACTATTTTCTGTAGCGGCATTGTTTATATTTAAAGCATCAGGAATGCTGGTTAGCGAGCACACTGGCGAGAATGCTGACTTTTCTGGGCAAATGTTAACTATCACCACAATGATTGCCTTCTTCGGTTTCTTAATTTCACTGTTTGTAGGTTGGTTTCTTCGCGTAGTCAGAAACTAATCCGGAAAGCAAAACCACATAGTTTGCGAGGCTGCACCATTTTGGCGCAGCTTCTTCCCTCTCAACTTCCCTCTTAATGCCGCTAACCTTCCCGTCCCCCTTATACAGTCACCTTAAGTTAAAATTCCAGCCGAACCACATGCCGCTAAATGTCAGCACTCCAAGCGTTTTTGTTCACTCTAACGCTTATCTTCATTAATTCTAATAAACAGGGCATAAGTGTTGCTTGGTACACGTATTGCTCTGCTGAGTGCAGGGGCTAAGAGCAATGAGTTTCAAAAAACGTTTCGCCAATAGATGCACTCATCAAGAAAAAATTCGAAACGTGTGTACCGAAGATTAGCAGGCCTTAACATGCTTCATGAACCAGAACAGACCATTGCGCTTTGTAGCGACGCCACTAAGCGCTTTTTGCTAGCGGCCAAGCACGCCGAAATAACCGTGCTTGAGCAACTATCTAGTAATTGTCGAATTGTAATTGCCGTTCGAGAACTTATTCATGAACTGCAAAAAGAGCGTGGGGCCAGCAATATCTTTCTTGCTTCAAAAGGCGAGCGTTATGCCGCTGAGCGAATGCAGTACGTCAGTGCTAGCGAGCAAGCGGAGTCAATGTTGAAAAGCCACTTGAAATCTCTCTACCTGACAGATGAGATCACAACGGGTAACCCGCGGTTGTTGAGCAGCATTACACTTGCTATGCAGGCGACGGACTACCTGCCCAGACTGAGAGAACAAGTAAGCAAGCAGCTGCTGACACCACTGGAATCTACACGAGCATATAGTCGTCTAGTTGCCAGTTTGCTTACGGTTATTTTTGAAGCGGCAGATATTGCAAGCGACCCAACAATCACTCGCTTATTGGTTGCACTGTTCAATTTTATGCAGGCAAAAGAATACGCTGGGCAGGAGCGGGCGTGGGGCGCTATTGGTTTCGCAGAAACTCATTTCGATGTTCGCCTTTGTGAAAAGCTGGCCGCGCTTCAGCATGCCCAAGAACATCACTTCAGTATATTCTGTGAGTTTAGCTGTAAGCCGCATAAAGATGCATTAGACGCGTTGAACAAAAGCCCTGCTGCAATCGATATTACACAGCTTAGAAATATGATTGCACAGCTTGGTGACGGCAGTCCGATTGCCGGAGAAATATCGGAAGTTTGGTTTGATGTAGCAACACGTCGAATGGATGCAATGCAGACTATCGAAGTGGCGCTCACTGAGGCCCTTACTCAGCAAGCTAACAGTAAAGTCGCCAATGCAAAAAATGAGATGGCCAATCATCAGCAGTTGCTTACGCGCTTCAATGATGAACACGCTACTGATGGCTCACCGCTCACCTTATTGTTCGATCCAAGTATGCCTGGACTCGCGGAAGACACCAAAGAAGACGAAATCAAAACGCTATCACTTAACGAGCAAACGAAGACTTTATCTGCTCACCGCTCTTTTTATGATTTACTGCGTTCACAGGCCCAACACATAGAAAATATGGGTCGGGAGCTCGAAGAGGCCAAGCGTGCAATACAGGAACAAAAACTGATTGGGCGAGCAAAACTGGTAGTAATGGAGCAATTCGGATTAAGCGAAAATAACGCGTATCGTCGACTGCAAAAACAAGCTATGAGCGAAAATACGACCATAGCGGCTATTGCCGCTAAGATAGTAAACATTACAACAAAGACTACTGCTCAAAGGTAGCTACTCTCAATTGAGTCACTTCTAGTTTAATTAAGCGCGTTCTAGCTCTTAAGGAGAAACTAAAGTCAACAAAGGCCAAACAGTAAGCCAATTCTTAGAAGCTAGTCGCTGTTTAAAAACTTCGGGCCTTGGATATTTTGGGTTAATACTTATGGTGCCGGCGAAGTTTGCTTCCAAGCCAAATGGCGCGAGTATGTCTAAATCATCATTGGCTAAAAGACGAACCGCAACACAGGTTTCTCGTTCTATCCAATAAGAAATAGCGTCGTGGCAATTTTGATAGGGAGCGTGCTCGTGAGCTACGTGCATACGCGCTTGGTTTTTAACTTGCCAATTAGCTTGAGGAACCATACGCGCTAGCTCGCGTTCTATGGCTTGTTCTTGTGCTTTCAGCCCTGGTTTAGCAGCTGCAGAATTTGGTGAGTAAGCTTGCGGTTGAGGTACTGATTCCAATGTATTATCGGCACTCGCAACACTTAGCGGCGGATTAATTTCACCACTAAAGTAAATCACATCAATATCGTTAAGCGGAGTTGGTGTCGCTCTTGCGTGTAACTCATCCCAAATGGCATTTCGAACAAATCCAGCACCAATGTACCCTTGCGGTAAATCGAGCGCTCTCAAAGCGCGAAGGCAACGCATGCGAAAAGGATCCCGCTTAATAATCTCGCCTAGCCGTTTGAGATCTTGCACGTTTAACCTTCGCCTTTTATACGCAGTTTGCGTTTCCACTTGATGATATAAAAGCAAAAGGCAGCCATACTGCCACCAGCAAACCACCCTGCAATAATGTCGCTAGGCCAATGCACGCCCAATAAAATGCGGCTTAAGCCAATACAAAATACAAGAAAGGTGGCTGCCATGTAGATCCACACTTTTACTGAAGCGTTTTGCGTGAAGTACGTTAACAAATAGGCGATATAGAAATAAACAAGCGTAGATAAGGTAGCATGTGCAGAGGGGAAGCTTTGTGTATACACACTTACATCCTGCATGGGCAGCGGAGGACGAGGCCTGTCGATGCCAGCTTTGAGTAAGAAAGTCGTTGCGATCCCCACGGCAACAGCAATCAAAAAAGTCAGTGCCTTTTTCTTTTCACCGGCCATCGCCAAGGCTCCGGCAACTGAAATCGTGACAAAGATAAGTGCCGTATTACTGCCTAACGCGGTGATATCGCGAAGCGCGTCTTCTTTCCAACCCGATACATTGCCTGCTTCACTAATTACATTGAATAACGCATCGTCAAACGTAGTCAGCACGCCCATGTAGACAAACAACATCATAAGCAAAAAACCGGTGCCAAGTAGTAACACCTGAATAGAGGGTGTTTTAATGATGTCTAAGTAAGAGGCTAGCGCGCCGCTGTTTTTCGTTTCACTGCTTGTCATAAATCTACTTCCATTTAGTACAAAAAGAGCGTTATTGGTCGTGCTTGCTACCACCTAGGCAGTTTGGCGATACCATAGATTGCCCACCTCGAGCTTCCCACTCTGTCGGCGTATACGTGTGAAGTGCCAACGCATGAACAGGCCCCTGCAGCGCTTCAGCCGCAAGACCGTTAATTTCTCTGTGTCTCGCTATTAAGCGCTTACCCTCAAAAGCATCACTCACTACCGTTACTTTGAAATGACTCTGAGCCCCTTCTGGAACATTGTGCATAAAACTCTCATCTACAACCTCGAGAAAACTCGGGTTAAGTGCAGCTTCAATCGTAGTTTCCAGAAACGCTTTTACTTGCATTTGGCTTACCTTGTTCTGTGAATAAGATGTCGGAATGTAAGATTAATTCTACCACCGATAGGCTTAGCCGTCTTCGCAATACCGTGCACATAATGACTTTGTGTTGTTCCTGCCATAATTAATACACTGCCGTGCTCAAGCACCTGTGTATACTTTTCCTTTGTTTCTTTGTGCTTAAAAACAAAGGGCCTTGCTTCACCTAAGGTGACGGATGCAATAACCGGGTTTATACCCAACTCAGGCTCATCATCTGAATGAAAGCTCATGCTATCTTGTCCGTCACGATACCAATTCGCTAACACACTGTTGAACTTTGTATTTTGGGTTGCAGCACATAACGCTTCACAACAATCCTTAATGCTTAAAAGGCTGTTCGTCCACGGATTTGGCGACATGGTTAAATTCGAATAGGTATAGGTGCAATCGTCATCGCCGTGCCAGCTCTGAAGGCGGGGAATTTTTACCGGCTTGCCAAACAATCTGATCGAGTCCTGACGCCAGGGTAACTCGGCCTTCAGTAACTCAAAAAAAGTATCTGCATCATTTTTTGATAGCGCGTGAGGAAAATAAGTGACATCGCCCTCTGACAGCGGGAGCTTATGAGATGAGCTATTATTTTCTGGGGTCTCGAAAAGAGAAAACTGCATGCGTAACTATGATATTTCCGGTGATTTTTAATTTTGGCTATGGGCACTTGATCTCAAAAGTGCTTAAACACACCTTTGAAGTTCCCCTAATTACACCTTAATTACGCATGCATTGCTAATGTGGATTTTTCTGCGAGCTATAAAAGTGATTCTTTCACCATTACATTGTCACCATCAACATTGCACGGCATAAGAATGACACGTTATTGGTTAGAGCCGCGTGGCTGATATGATAAGATAGGCAGCGCGTACATAAACCAAATAGGCATTCCCAAAAGTATGTGAGTGCTTTGAGCCATCTCTGAAAACAGACTCCAATGAATACAGAATTTATTTTTGCCGACCGACAATTTTCGCTTATTCGCTACCCTGAAAAGCACCAGCACATAAGCCTTCAAGCATGGGATAGCGCTGATGAACTCGTTATTGAGCACATTGAGAACTTATTAAGTGAAGCGTCGCTTTCAATTGGCAGTGGTGACAATGATGGCTCAATGATGATTTTTAACGACGATTTCGGCGCGTTAGGTTGTTGGTTTTCGCACTTAGCACCTTACTGGGTATCTGACTCCTACATATCTTTGCGATCACTCTCTGAGAATTTAAAAGCCAATCATTTACTGGGTAATGCAGAAACGAGCAATAAAAACGGCCTGCTAACCGCGCCGCTGAAAACCTTGACTAGCGTGCAAAGCTTAACGTTTAAGCCAGAAAAGGCGCCGAGTCTTGTTGTGCTGAAGGTCCCCCGCGCCCTTGCACTTCTTGAACAGCAGCTTATTGATTTACAAAAATATATAACACCTGACACGCGTGTTATCGCAACCGGTAAAGTGAAGACCATCACAAAATCCGTACTCAACCTATTTGAACGATATATTGGCCCCACCACCACGTCCCTTGCCAAGAAGAAATCGCGGCTTGTGTTCGCTTCGCCTCGTGAGTCAATAAAACTATCTGACTCGCCCTATCCGACGCGCTGGCAGTGTAAAAGTACGATGGGAACGGCGTTAACTATAGACAATCTGGCGAATACGTTTTCCCGACAGTCATTAGATATAGGCGCTCGCATTATGCTTGAACATATGACGGTGAGCGCTAATGATGTGGTGGTAGATTTAGGCTGCGGCAACGGAGTACAGGGGGTTAATGCCCTTTCTCTTGCCCCTGATGCCAAAGTAATATTTGTGGATGAGTCCTATATGGCATTAGAAAGTGCCAGACTCAATGTGCTCAACAACTTCCCGGATAAAATTGATCAATGTGAGTTTGTTGCAAGTAATTGCCTTGAAACATTAATCAATAGAGAGAATAAACCTGCTGTTACCAAAATTCTGTGTAACCCACCGTTTCATCAACAAAACGCAATCACTGACCATATTGCATGGCAAATGTTCACTGATTCCCGGGACGTACTTATTAAAAGCGGTCACTTAGTTGTGGTTGGTAACCGACACCTCGACTATCACATTAAACTTAAAAAGTTGTTTGGTGGCGCTAAGGTACTTGCGAGTGACAAAAAGTTCGTTATCTTAGGCACTGCAAAACGCTAAGCGATTAAAAAACGTGCGCGAATTAAGGAAAACATTTAAAGGCATTTTTATGAAGAAAATACTTTTATCACTGCTGACCGCTATCATGCTAATAGGCAGCAGTTCACCCGTTATGGCCAAGAAAGACGATGGGTCTCAGGTTCAGCCAGATAACTATTACCCTCGGGTGAAAATAGAAACCACCATGGGCGATATTGTGGTTGAACTGGACAGAAGACGTGCGCCAATTACCGTAAATAACTTTCTTCGTTATGTTGATAAGCGCGCCTACGAAGACACCATTTTTCACCGCATCGTGCCTGGTTTTGTTGTGCAAGGTGGTGGTTATACGGCAGACTTCAACGGCAAGTCGAACTTTCCAGATATCTTCAATGAGTCTGGTAACGGTTTGACTAACGACCTGCACACTATTGCAATGGCAAGACAAGGTGACCCGCATACCGCAAACCGACAATTTTTCTTCAACGTGAATGACAACAGCAGCTTAAACCCCGGAAGAGACTGGGGCTACGCGGTTTTTGGCGTAATTGTTGAAGGCGAAGATATTGTTGATGCCATGTCGGAAGTAGAAACTGAATATTCGATTCGCCTTAACGCGAATAACGTCCCCATTGAGCCGATCATTATTAAAAAGATGACCGTGTTACCGCCCTTATAGCGATTAACAGATACAAACAGCCATAAAGAGCAATGCTTTATGGCTGTAATTCCAACCTGAACAAATGCTGTTTTGGGAAGGTTTTGTCAAAGTAAAAGCCCTGCTTGTTAAATCCTAAGCGCTGTAAAAGCTTCTGCGACGCCATATTTTCTGGGTGCGTCATTGCGGTTAAAAAACGATAGCCCTTAGAGGCAGACCACGCTATAACACACTGACATGCCTCATAACATATACCCTTGCCTCTTGCTTCAGGCAGCATGGCAAAGCCTAAATCTGGACATTCAAATGCAAAGCGATTGAAGAGACCACAAACCCCTAACGGTTGTTTGGTTTCGGTTAATTCGACAGCCAGCAGGCCATACCCCCACTCTTCGCGCTGCGCATTTGTTTTGCCAATGTAGTCACACGCATCGTCTACTGTATGGACATTTTTACTTCCAATGTATCTAAGCCATAGCGGGTCCTGCTGCAGCGCAAGTACCCAGTGTTTATCATCAAAAGTAAGCGGCCGTAGCGTTATTTTATCGTTTGTAAAAATAGCGGTGTTTGTGTTCACACTAATCCTTTTAGCAAAGTTTTTATGACGCGCATGTAGTACTCGCTTTTGTACCTCTACATTTGAACGTATAACTAGAAGTAAGACCTAAGGCAAACACTATCTCTTTGATAGAAGCCTGTCTATGTGCTCAAAGTGGTCTGGGTTGACCACTGCCGCGCGGGGGTACTTTGGGTTCGCTCTGTCGTTTACTCTTGGGTGCTCCCACAACGATGTATGGACGATAAATCGCTCGGCTTCCTTAATACCGCCGTGCTCTAGACATCCGCTTAAGCATGTATCGATATAAGTTTGGTGAACGGGGTAGTCGTTATTTGCCTGTGTGCATTCAAGTGTTTCACAAATCCAAAAAGTGAATTGTGAAAGCACGTTTTCTAGCGGCGCTGATTCATTATGTTGATGTAGATGAAAATTTAGTGCTTCAGGACTTACTTCGACAAACCGATAATCCTTTTCCCTTTCCTGTAAGGCAGGATTAATTTGTGTGGGGATAAGCTGGGCGTTTAATTTGCTATGCGCATTGGCCACCGCGCCAACGTATGTCTGTTTTTCATGAAGACTGCGAGTCACCCAGGCCCTTTCGAAGCCAGAAGCCGTCACAGGGATCCCTGGTGTAAAAATGTTGGAGTAGCGCTCTCGGCTGTCTTTGCTTAGTAAGCTTCCATAACCTAACACCATGTGTTTTTCGGTTTGCATGCTTAACCAATTCGCTATTTCATTCATTTTCACCTCTACTTCACAACCGCTCGACGTTTACCATCTTAAGCATGTTTATCTTTGCAGTTTATTCAACTAGAAAAAATCGTACTGACCACTTTCACCTAGTATAAAAAAGGCGATGTACTGAGAGCCCCAATACATCGCCTTGTATACCGCAGTGGAGTTGTTTAATTAAAACAACGCTCTCACACCCATAGTAAAGTTTCTACCTGGAAGCGGTGCTTGGTCTTTTAAGAAAGATGTATGAACACGGGCTTCCTCGTCAGTTAGGTTTTCACCGCGCGCAAACACTACCCAGTCAATGTCCTGTGTGCCAAACTCATATTGCACGCTCGCGTTAACCAAAGTGTAGCCGTCGGTTGCAGTCTCAAATGACGCAACTTCATTTTGGTCGTCGTACCACGTAAAGCCCACGTCAGCACTTAAACCATCGTTCACGTAGCTTAATTCACTACCAAAGCGCATAGGCGGCGTGCGGGGAAGGTTGTCGTCTTCTATTTCTGCGCGGATATAGTCACCAAATACGGTTAAGCGTAGCGTGTCTGATAAATCAACGTAAGTTTCTGCTTCGAAGCCCCAGATGTCAGCGTCAGCCTGTTGGAAATAATAGATTGGCAAGCCTTCTTCATCGCCGTGTTCATCATGTCCATGCTCTTCGTGTTCTTCGTGTTCGCTGAGCGCAGTTAAGCCTGTGCTTGTTTGGAAAATATAGTCATCCGCTTGATTGTAGAAGAACGAAGCACTGTAGCCCCAGCTTCCGGTAAACTTACGGAAAGTAATATCTAGGTTGGTACTAACTTCTTCTTTTACGCCTTTAAGTGTTTCTTCGATATGGCCTTCCTCGTCCATATCAAATACTAGACCTACTTCGTAGCTTTGGGTTGCTAAATGCTGGCCAGCAGAGAAAAGTTCTTGCTGACTAGGCGCACGTTCACTGCGTGACAACGTAACGGCAACCGAGTGACCTTCCTGGTATTCCCAGTTAGCGCCCGCTGAAAGCGATAGGCTGGTAAAGTCGTAGTCAGGGAAGTTGAAAGCAACAGCATGCTCCTCGCCTTCATGCTCATCATGCAATACGTCAAGTTCCACTTCGCTGGCATCAGCATCTAATGTCGTTCGCTCTAGTCGGCCACCAAGCTCAAAGGTTACATCACCTACTTTCTTTTGTTCTATTAGATAAAGTGCGTAGCTTGATGTGGTATTAGCTGGGGTAAAGGCTTCTTCGCCCACGGCATTGTAATCGCTATGATTAAACTGTAGCCCGAATACGCCGTGCCAGCCGTTCACTTCTTCGTGGTAAGCAGACAAGCGAATGTCGCTCGATTCGTTTGTGAATACCGTACCTGGTTCACCGTCTTCAATTTCAGCATGTTCGTAATCGGTGTAAGCTGCGGCAAATTTAAGGTTTGTAAGTCCACGTACCGGAGAGTGCCACTCACCGGCTGCTTGATAACGGGTCATATCTACATCAAGTAACACGCCTTCTTCAGCGTGCTCTTCATGATCATGTTCTTCAAGGTCGTGGTCTTCGCCCTCATGCTCTTCCTCACCATGAGCATGGCTATGGCCAGGTACGCCATATTTGTTGTCGAGTTGTTCAACAGCGAAACCGAAGAAGCCTTCTTCGGCCACGTAAGATAAACCTGCAACGACGTTACGCGTCTCCATTGCGCTGCTTTCTAGCACACCGTTTGGTTCATCTTCATCGGGATCTATAGACGCAAAGCCCGGAATATCCGCGTTATCTGTATCGCGATAAAACCCGTCGACATGCCATGCAATATTGCCACTGCCACCCGTTACATCTGCACGGGTATACGAGCCGTTATTCACTGTGCTATAGCTAGTTTCAGCTTCGCCTTCAACGCCGTCTATCTGATACTGAGGAATACGTTTGTCAACCACGTTTACCACACCACCAATAGCGCCACTGCCGTATTGAAGCGTTGCAGGACCGCGAAGTACTTCCACCTGCGTTGCACTTGAAAGTGTGGTGGCAACATTGTGATCTGGACCTACTCGAGATACATCAGATACATCCAAACCGTTTTGAACAATCTTTACGCGCGGGCCATCGTTACCGCGAATAACTGGGCTGCTTGAAACCGGGCCAAAATAAGTGCTGTGCACACCCGGCGCGTTTTTTAGGGTTTCACCTAAGGTTGGCGCTTCTATTTTACGTAATTTTTCAGCACCAATTACGGTCACTGGCGTAACAGATTCCAGTACTGATGATTGAAGCGCATTGGCGGTAACCACGATATTTTCGACGGATGCAGGCTTTAAAACGAAGTCTACATTTTGATCCGTATTTACGTCGCCTAAGTCGTTATCACCATGAATGTAGTTTGAAGAATAAACATGTAAATGAATATGTGGCTGCTTTACATCGTCAAAACGGTAAATACCATTTGCATCGGTGTATGCTACACGGCGGCTGCCTTCGATTTTTACTTCAGCCCCTGCAACAGGTTGCCCTGCCGTGTCGGTGACTTTTCCCGTTACTGTGGTGGCATGCACAGGCGCACTTAACAGCCCTGCTATGGATAAACTTAGCAGCGAACGCATTTTCATGGGTATCCCTCTGTGGATGTTATAACATTATTTAGTGATGTTATAACATTTTATCCATTGCCCATTGCTTGTCAACCGCTGCTTTACTCACTTAATCTTATGTTTTTGCAATTCAATCGGACGCGCCTACTGAAACCCAAGGTTTAAGCAATTCATAGCTAATTGGGCACGAAGGTACTAAGCCCTACTCACTGTGAAATTGATCACTCCTTGAATATGCTTCGCGTTGGTTTTAAGCATAAGCAAACGATCGATGCCCAGCGCCACACCCGCACACGGTGGCAAACCTGCGTCAAGCGCACTTAGAAAGTTTTCATCAATGGGCTTAGTGGGAAGGCCATGTTCTCTGCGTTTCTCGTTATCAGTTTCAAAACGCAGTCGCTGCTCTTTTGCTGCACTTAACTCATGAAAACCGTTAGCAAGTTCAGCGCCTTGGTAATACACCTCAAAGCGTTCGGCAACCCGTTCATCAACTGGGCTTAGTTTGGCAAGCGCCGCCTGAGAAGCAGGGAAATCGTAGATGAAGCACGGTTTTTCGTTACCGATTTCAGGTTCGATTACATAGCTGAACAACAGTTGTAACTTGCTGTCATAGCTTAGATTTTGCGGCGCGTGAATATCTATGTTCTGCTCTTCCATTGCCTTTAGCAAAACGTCGCCATCAGCACTTAACGGGTCAATATTTAAATAGGTTTGAAAAGCTTGCTGATACGTCATCTTATCAGCCGAAGCTGTGTTTAAGGTTTCTTGCAGCAAGGCGTCAACCTCGTCCATTAGCGCAAAATGGTCAAAATCTAAGCGGTACCACTCTAGCATGGTGAACTCTGGGTTGTGCCAGCGCCCTTCACCTTCATGGCGAAACGCTTTACACACCTGAAAAATACTACCGCTGTCAGCGCACAGTAACCGCTTCATGGCATATTCAGGGGAAGTTTGAAGATACAGCGTCGTTGGCTTACCGGATGAGGCAAAATTGAATTGGGTATCAAACGCATCTAAATGCTCATCGGTAACCGTACCGTTTGAAAGTAAAGGCGTATCGACCTCTAACACGTTTCTTGCGTAAAAAAACTCACGGATTGTTCTGAGTAATTCTGCTCGCGCAACACGGGCTTCATGAGTGGTAGTAGGCTGCCAAGATTGCATGTATTCAAACCTAAAAAGAATAGCTAAAACAAAAAACCGGTACACAAAGGCACCGGCTTTACACATAAACAGAATGCGCGATATGCGCTTAATACCAATCCGCATAGATCATTGCCCACTCAGAAGGCGCTGGCAAGCTTCATAGCGAAGCGTGGGAATGCAGGAATGTGTTCCCTTTCAAATTCCCAGAATGAAGCTAGGAAGCTTGCCAGACCTTCCCGAAGGGCGAGTTTAAAATGTCCGTACTCTTTGTTGTGTCACCTTGATGTAGAACCACTATACCTGCGGCAACACGCCGCGATTACGAACATTTTAACTCTCGCTGAGTGGGTAATTATCTATGCGGACTGGTATAAGATATTATTTTTGTGCGCGAGACACGTATTCGCCAGAGCGCGTATCTACACGGATAACTTCGCCTGTTTGAACGAATAGAGGAACGCGAACAACTGCACCCGTGCTAAGCGTTGCTGGCTTACCGCCAGTACCTGCTGTATCACCTTTAAGACCAGGATCAGTTTCAGTGATTTCAAGCTCAACGAAGTTTGGTGGCGTTACTGTGATAGGTGAACCGTTCCACAGTGTAATGGTGCAAACGTCGTTTTCTACCAGCCACTTTTTATTCTCACCCACTGCTTTTTCGTCTGCAGCGATTTGTTCGAATGTATCGTTGTTCATAAAGTGGTAGAATTCGCCGTCGGTGTACAAGTAGGCAAGCTCCGTATCCATTACGTCAGCGCCTTCTACTGATTCACCTGAGCGGAAAGTTTTTTCTAAAACTTTACCTGAAATAAGCTTGCGGATTTTTACACGGTTAAACGCTTGGCCCTTACCCGGCTTTACGTATTCGTTTTCTAGAATGTTGCAAGGTTCGCCGTCCAGCATGATTTTCAGGCCGCCTTTGAACTCGTTAGTGCTGTAATTAGCCATAATT
>VMHT01068242.1_pt1 | contig 28129 bp, 56 predicted proteins | sample 4693611 | NCBI WGS metagenome assembly VMHT01 (sample SAMN12280063, study PRJNA550983) | marine metagenome | isolation source: seawater sampled from same location over 5 years 0.02-0.2 micron viral filtrate | place: USA: collected off the coast of southern California halfway between the port... ... | reverse complement strand
GATTAGAAAAGATTTTACTAATTTGCACAGGCTCATTAATTAGTGCTATGGGTTATGTGATTTTAGTTTTAGTAGATAAGCTGTAGGCTTTACAAACACCTAAAAATAGGTACAAGTATTAATTGCATGAGTTACAAATCAATTTTATGTATATCAGATTTACATATACCTTATCACCACCCACAAGCATTTGATTTTTTAAAAGCATTAAAGAAAAAAATAAAACCTGATTATATTTTATGTGGGGGAGATGAATTAGACCAGCATGGATTGTCGTTTTGGGATTCAGATGTAGATTTGCCAAGTGCTGGAGATGAACTAAGACAATCTAAAAAATACATTTGGCAGTTAAAAAAAATATTTCCTAAAATGACTATATTACATTCTAATCATTCATCTTTAATTTATAGACGAGCATTAAAAAGTGGTATGCCTAGAGCCTATTTAAGATCATATAATGAATTTTTAGAAGTAGATAATGGTTGGAAATGGGTAGAGGATTTAAACCTTAAATTAAGTGATGGTTCAGAATGTTATTTTACGCATGGAATGTCAGCAGATGGTTTAAAATTGGCCATGCAGTATGGAAAAAATGTTTGCCAATTTCATTTTCACTCCAAGTTTAACATACAATATTTTAGCAATCCTAATAATTTAATATGGTCTTTACAATGTGGTTGTTTGACGAAACAATCGAGTCTTGCCTTTGGATATTCAAAAAATTTTCGTTTAAGATTTGTAATTGGTACAGGGGCTATCATAAATGGACAACCTATGCTCTATCCTATGATTTTAGACGAAAAAGGGGATTGGATTGGCAAAATCGTCTAAGTTAAAGCCACAGAGAGCCACAGAGAGGGCTACTGACAAGCAAATAGGTGGAGATCATTATAAACTACCTATAAGCCCTTTAAAATTTATCTTAGCCAATAATTTAAACTTTGTTGATGGAAATATAGTGAAATATGCTGTGAGGAACAAACAAGGAGAAAGTTTAGAGCAAAAGTACAATAAGATAATTCATTATGCAGAACTTGGTAAAGAATTATTGAAAAATAAAAAATAAAGAATATTAGGAGTGAATGAACTTCACTTATTTAATTTATTCTATTCTTGTGGTATATTGGACAACATTAATTTTTTTAACAAGTAATACTTATTTATAATATGTGGTTAGGACTTTTAAAATTCGGATTAAAAACTGGTGCAGAAATCTATAAGAATAAAAAAGAAACAAAGATATTAGAATCTGTTGCAGAAAAAAAACAAATGCAAAGAGTTATTGATGGGGAGATCGAAATGGTCAAAACTATCAAAGAACATCAAGCTAACGATTTTAAGGACGAGATCGTTTTAATTCTCATCTCAATTCCTCTGTTGGTCGCTGGTTGGGGAGTCTTTTCAAATGACCCAGAAATTATTGCAAAGCTAGACGCTTTCTTCGATCAAATAGATAGATTTCCTTTATGGCTACAAGGTTTAATTATTGGTGGCTACAGTTCTGTTCTTGGAATAAAAGGTGTATCAGCATTTAAGAAAAAGTAGTATCATGTCCTAATGGACAAGATAAAAGTTGATGCAGTAATTACAGATTTAGAACTTCAATTAGAAACACATAACAATCCCTATGGTAGTTACGTCAACTTTAGATTTATAGACACTTATCCATACTTTACTAAAGTCAATGAAATGGTCGAAGAAATAAAAAGACGAACTGATGTTGACTTAATTAATTATGAATATTCTTACACAGGGATTCACGAAGATACTGATATAAAGCATTTTGATATTACCAGAAACTAGGGTGGTAAAGAGAGAGATCAAATCCACCCTAGCTATTTTGGGGCAATCCAAAGCGATAGTCGTTTACATTAACTATCTTCATTCATCCCAAAATTCTTTTAACAAGCCACCAACTCTCGCTGATGGCTCTATCTACTAAACTCATATATAGGAAGCAAATCTTTATATCGTTAGTAGAATTCATTTAAACTTTACTATTCAAAGCTAAATCTCGTTTTATCTCTGATTGCTTCATGCTCAGGTACTGAGATAAATTTGACCAATGGTATCTAGCTTTAATTAATTCTTCCTCTGCGTTAGCATACTGCTCTACAATATTTTGATATTCTTTATCCGTTCTTGCTTTATGTTCAGCCTCTATAACTGTTTTAGTATCTAATTTATATTTAAGAAACAATTTACTAAACATAGCTTTTTTACCATCTTCAAGAATAATTGATTTTTTATGCCATTCAGCCCATCTTTCTGATGCTCTTTCTAGTTCTTCATAAGATTTAAAACTTAGACTCATATCAATATCACTCCTAATACAAAGCCTATTAAAAACGAAATCCATAATGGTCTATTGTCTTGTTCCATTTGTTTCCAATCTGATTTTGTTCGTCCAAAAATTAACATAATTATCTCCTTAGGGAAAAAGTAGCATTTCTTCTGCTTCTTGTTCTAACTGTTTTATTTGTTGTTTCAAGCTATGATTTTCTTTTTCTAAAGAATCTATAGTTTTGTTTAATCCTTTATTTTCTAAATACATAGCTTGTAATTCTTCTCTCTTAAAAGCGAGATCACGCTTCAATTTATCAATCTCGCTAATAAGTTCTTTTGTCATAATTAAAATGGAATCTCGTCGTCCATATCACTCATTTTCTCAACTGGCATAGCATGATCTGGTGCTGATGGTTGAGCCTGTGTCATTGGTTGCTCAGTATATCTAGGCATAGTTTGACCTACAGGCTTAAATCCATCTACATTGGGTTGAGGTTTGTATGGCTTAACCATTATCAAACAGAATATCTGTTCAAGATTACCCTTTGCATATTGTGGTGGGTTCTGCATTTCTTGAGTCTTTGTCATATACTTTAAAACATAACCAGCTTTAGTATATTCTTGAACTTCAGGTGTATTAAACCAATCATTAACTTGTGATAAACCATATTTTCTTTTGGTTAAGCTACAAGTAAATTTAACTTTACTTGCCTCGCCAGAATACTCATACTTTGGACTTACATTTCCTGTAGGGAACAATCTCATTTGTAACCCACAAAAAGGTTTATCGAATTTAGTTTTTTCGTACATTTTTATTTCCTTTTTTTAGTTTATTATACACTCTCACACTTTCGTTAAATAATAACTCAGATTTATGACAACTAAGTAATCCAAGAAATGCTTTTAAGTGTTCCTTTTTGTATAAGATATGTCTAGCTTCAAAATCTGCACCATCTTTAGGCAAACGAACTATATACATCTTATTTATCTTCTTTCCTGTTTGTTCTTCATAAGCCAACTTATATCCATGTAGTTGATGAACCATATTTAGAAACAAACCCTTAGAAGTTTTTATATCTATGAGCCATAAGTTATTTTGTGAGTCTTTAGCAATTAAATCTAAAGTTCCACAAAAACCACGTTCAGAGTATAAAACCTTTTCAGACTCAATAACTTTTAAATTATGTTTTGTCCAAAACCTTTTAAACTTTTCAAAGCAACTTAATATTACAGGGTCGCTTGGGTCAGTAAATTTCTCGCCTTTAAGCCACATCTCGCAAAACTTATGAACCATAGAACCAATATTTAAAATATTATCTCCTTGTTTCTTTGCATTAGATTTAGCATTAGTAACTATCTTCTGTATCTGGTCAATTGGAATACCCTCTCGTTCCATTTCTGTTTTAATAGAATTTACTTGTTGGCTAATCTTCCAATTTTCTAACATTGGACTCGCTAACTTTCCAAGTAGTGTACTCATACCAACTACATACTCATTGTTATGTATATAGACGTGCTTTTCTTCATTGAACTCAATCGTATGACCATGTTCTAGCTTATGTATTGCCATTATTCTCTCCCTTATTGTTGTTTGTTTTTAGCTTTAGAATTTAATACATTCATATATTCTTCTATTACATACCAATGAGGTAGTATTCTTCTATATACTGCTCTATTGATAGCATTAAGTCTTTTATCTTGCCACGAAGTCTTGTTTGATTGGATATACATTCTCTCTCCTTTTTAAAAATGTTAAGTTCTTATCTTCTAATGGTTTAATAAAATAGTCAACTGATACTTCTAAATATTCAGATAATTTCATCATACAATTTATCGAGATTGCATTTTGTCCTCTCTCATACTTTTGAATTTGTTGAAACGTAACTCCAACAGCTTTAGATACTCTTGATTGGGTCTTATTTCTCATCAATCTAATCTTTCTAAGCTGTAGCCCTATAATGCAAGTAGCAACTTTAAGATTATCTTTTTCACTAATATTCCATTGAAGTGATAGTTCCTCGATTGATTTATTTACTTCTTCTATTGTAGTATTGGTTCTTCTGTTCATTGGTATTCCTATTTGGTTATTATTAGTTAAGTACACTATGACCTCTCTTTGTTAAACATTTTCTAACAATAGACTCATATTTTGTGTCCATTGTTGGGCTAACAGACCAATACAAAATATTACTTACAAAGTTTGTATTATCTTTAGCAAGTGTCTTACAATGTAATTGATCGTCAGTTATTAGGTTTGCTCTATCACTATCGAATGTACCTGATCTTCCAGCAGTATCTATGATGGGTTTATAGGCACAATTTTGTAATAAGAGGATACAAAGCCCACATAAAAGTATTGTTTTTTTCATATCGTTTTCCTTTTTTTTACTCTCTAAAGAATTGGCTGATGATACTTCAAATGATGAAGTTTAAACTGCAAATTCTTCTTCTGTTCTTTTATTTTGAACAATTTTTTTAACAAATCCTTTTCCTTTTGGTTCTGTCGATCTAATTGCTCTTGCATCTTGAACAGATGTTTTGGTTGTTGCATGGTCTTTCTCCAAATGACTTACTTGCTTTTGCAAATAAGTATCTACAGGATTAATCATATTCATTTCGTCCTGTAAATTCTGTAACTCCTCTAATGTAGTTTGAGGGTTAATTATTCTCTGTAGTCTTTTAGACATCTCTTTAGTAAAGTTTGAGTTAGTTGGTATTCGCATTATATACTCCAAACGTGTAAGCAACCTAACATGATTGCAGTTAAACATAAACTCGAAAAAATAAAACCTAAAGTGTAGTATGCTATTTTTTTCATTATTTACTCTCCTTAAATTTAAACTTAGATGTTCTATAAAAATCAGTCATAAAATATTTATTATTTTTAGAAAGATAATCACATACATCATCAGGGTGTGTATTTAGATTTGAATTAATAAATTTTCTAAAAGCAGAATCATGTACAAAACTTCCATAAAGTACAGTTTTTGCAATTTCAAAATTTAAACTAATCGCATCAAATAATTTACTTATTCCTATTTTTTTCATTATGCTCTCTCCCAACTTGATTTAAAATTAATAAATGCTTTAACTTCAACTGTTTTTGAACAACCAACTGTATGACCAATATTATGTCTTTTAGCTTTTTTTATAGCATCAACATAATTCATTCTTGGGCTACATCTATCTCCAATATTAAAGTTTAAACCTCTAGCTTTAAAAGGTCTTAAAGCAACTAACATAAATTGCTTATCGTTTTGGTTTTTCATTTTCTCTCCTTTGTTTTTGTTTTTCATATACAAATAAATTACCAGAATGGTTGTATTATGCAAATGTTATTTTTGGCGTAAAACCTAGCTTATTTGACTTTTTTTTAGTCATTTTTCTAATTTAGTTAGAATTTTGTTGAAATAACAAATCAGTAATATAAAAAACGAATCAATTAAAGATATGATTATAAATAAAAAATATGTTAGAGAGAATTATCCGAAAGGATATAAGTATTTATTTTCATATCATACTTAAACTTGGATTTAATTTTTTTAAATTCATTCGTGTTGGGTTGGCCTCTCTCTCCAGCCCAGCACATAACAGGGAGAAAACGAGATGAAGCAACTAGATATATTTGATACTGATTACGAGTCTTGTAATTACACCAAGACTAGCCAAGAAGCACTAGCCACAATCAAGCCTAAGATTAAAACTAAAAGAGAACAAGTTTATGATCTTATAAAACTTAACGCACTTACTAATTATGAAATATCAGATGAGTTAGATATGCCTTTAAGTTCTGTTTGTGGTAGAGTCCATGAATTACAGGAATTAAACTTGATAGAAAATTCTGGTAAGACTAGAAAAACTAAATATGGAAAACAAGCGATAGTATGGCAAAGAAGAAAGTAGCAACTGCTAAAGAGAAAAATCACTTAGACAAAGTAGCTTCTCTAGGTTGTTTAATTTGTGGTAGTCCAGCTATCTGTCATCACATAAGAAATCGTGGTGATGGTAAAGGTAATCTTGGATTTGGAAACCGAGCAACTGCGTATGAAACAATCCCATTATGTCCGAGTCATCATGTTGGGGTTTTTAGTATTCATAACTGCAAAGAACAATTTGAAGCTATGTATGGAACTGAGGCAGAACTATTACAAAGAACTTTAAATGAAATTAAGAACTTAAATGAAGTAAATGATTTTTTTAACTATAACAAAGGAGAGAACAATGGCTGAAATGAGAGATGAACATTTTGAGGTTGTATCTAGTAATCGTGCTAGAGAATATGAGAAACAAAAAAAGACCACAAATATAATTAAGACTCTGTTAAAGAGATATACAAAAAAACAATTAATCGAGATGATCGAGAAAGAGAGTAAGAATGGCTAAAAAGAGAGGTTATTTTATTTTATATAGGGATATATATTCTAGCCCTGTATTTAAAAACATATTACAGGCTAGTTGTTGGATATATTTTATTAGTTCAGCATCACACCAAGATAAGACTTTAAGATTTTTAGATACAGAGGTTTTTATAAAACGAGGAGAGGCTATTATGCCTTTAAGAGTTACAGCTAAGAGATTTAACATGACTTACTCTGAAATGCGTTCTTTCATACTACGGCTTGTGCGTAGAAAAATGATAGGCACTAGAACAGCCCAGCTACAGCCCAGCAACAACCACCCTAGCCGAAAAGTAACGATAATAAACCTTATAAACTATGACAAATATCAGTATGTAGAATCCGAACAACCACCTACAGCCCACCTATCGCAACAAGTGTCAATACACAATACTAATACACATATACTAAATACTAGGTCTAGCAAAGATAAGGTTGTGAATAGTGGGTATAAAAAAGTTGGAACTGAGGGTGCTTATAATGTTCTGCAAAAAGACGGAAAAAAATACCTAAAACATAAATTCAAAGATGAACCAATTAAAAATTACTAATGTCTGCTATACTTAGAATTTTTAAATATGTAAGAAAAAGATTGATTATTCTTTCTATTGAAAATAAAAGGTTAAAGATGCAACTAAGTTATTATAAGGCATTATTAGAAAGTGATAATTCTAAAAAACATTAATGCCACATTTAGAACACATTTTATATGGCCGAAAGAAAATTAAGGTGCATTTTAAACCCCTCAAAAATCTTGATGGATATTACGAAACCGAAAAGCATATTATAGTGTTGGATAGCAGAATAAAAGGTAAAAGACTCTTTAACACCATAATTCACGAAATATTTCATCTGATTGCAGATCAATCTAAAATTAAATTTAAGTCTATGAGTGAAGAACCAATGGCAATAGAGATAGGAAATGGATTTACTAAAGTATTTAAACAAAACCCTAAACTATGGACTTTGCTGACAAAATTACTAAAATAAACACATTATGAAAAACGACAAAATTAAGACAAAAGACACAATTAAGACACAATCTATAGGACGACCCAAGAAAGAACTAGATAAAGATGTTATAGCAAAACTTAGTCAGATAGGCTGTACACAAGAAGAAATAGGCTCAGTTGTTGGAATATCTGCTAGAACACTACAAAGACGATATGCCGATCTAGTAGCAGAAAATAAAAACATTGGTAGGGCTAGTTTAAGAAAGAAACTATGGGAGAAAGCACTTAAAGGTAATGATAAACTTCTTATCTGGTTATCCAAACAAGAATTAAATATGCGAGATAAAATTGAGACTCAAAACATTGTTGAACCTCTACCATTAATTATTGATGCTAAAGCTGATGAGGTAAATGGCTAAACAAAAAGGTAATCTATTTGGTGCAACAATCGAATATACTAAAACAACTAAAGGAACTTCTATTGGTAGACGACCAATAACAAGTACATTAAATAAACATAAACGCAGACAACAAGGAAAAGGGAAATATCGTGGACAAGGAAAGTAAAATCTACAATGATGATTCTTTAAAAATATTACAAAAATTACCAAATGAGAGTGTTGATTTAATAGTAACTGACCCACCTTATAAAATGACAGCAAGAGGAAATACAGGAAATTCAGGTGGTATGTTTCTCAAAGATATTAATAAAAAAGGAAAAGTATTTAATAATAATGATATTAATATTTCACAATGGCTACCTGAATGTTATAGAATACTTAAAAATTCAAGCCATATTTATATTATGACTAATCACATAAATTTAATAGAATATTTAAATGCAATTTCTAAAGTAGGATTACATTTTATAAAATCATTAATTTGGAATAAAGGAAACAAAATTATGTCACAATATTATATGAGTCAGTTTGAATATATTTTGTTTTGTAGAAAAGGGTCTGCTAAAAAAATTAATAATTGTGGAACATCTGACATTATTGATATTCCTAATAAAAAACAAAAAAAAGATGGAAAAAATCTACATGATACAGAGAAACCTATAGAACTTATGAAAATTTTAATTGAAAATAGCAGTAATCAAAATGATATTGTTCTTGACCCTTTTATGGGTATTGGTTCAACAATAATTGCTAGTAAATATCTTAATAGACAATACATAGGTATTGAAATAGATAAAAATTATTATGATATTGCAAATAACAGAATACAATCAACATTAATATAGGAGATAAAATGAGTGAACTAATCGGAGAGAATACATTTTTAAAACTAAGACAACAGAGAGATCAAGCAAGATCAGAATGTGATAAAGCAAAAATTCAAAGAGATGTAGCACTAAGAAAATTAAACAAAGCACTACAGATAGCAAAAGATTTAAGAAAGTTAGTAGAGTATGGAACAGAAACGAAGTAACTTTTATCCCAATGGAGAGATAATAGATTATTCTCTACCTCAATCATTTGAGTTAAGTAAAACAAAAGAAGCCTGTGGAAATTGTGGACTCTACAGTAATAAAAGATCATTCTGTGGTAGGTGGGGAAGTAAAGGTGTTAAAGATACTTATGTTTGCCACGAATGGAGAAAAAGGTTCTTTAAAAGATAGTTTTATGATATTTAGTCTTTTATGGCTAAATACAAAAATAAAACTGTTAAACTTAACAAACCATCAAGAGGAGATGTTAAGAAATTTAAAGTATTCGTAAAAGACAAGAGTTCTGGCAGAGTTAAAAAGATTAATTTTGGTAGTAAAACCATGTCTATAAAGAAGAATATTCCAGCTAGACAAAGAAGTTTCTTTGCAAGATTTAGACCCATACTTGCTAATGTAAAAGGCCAGAAGAACTTAGCACCTGTATATTGGGCAATTCAATCATGGAAAAAAGGGTTTAAGATATGATAGATAAATTTTTTTATAAGATGTTTGGAATAGTAGATGATTTTATGGGTTATGTATTTGATAGGTTTATTTCAGATGCACCTAAAAAGAAAATTAAAAATGTAGATTCTCCAGACAATAGAATGAACTTTCCAAAGGAATAAATATGGAGTGTGCTTATATGAACTATTATTTCACAGGTGGTATCATTATATTATTTGTCTTACTAACAATGTTGGTCGCACCATTATGAAAATATCTGACAATACATCTGTTGCTATGCCAATTAAAAATATGGTTGGTATAGTTGTTGCTGTTGCTATGGGTGTCTTTGCATATACAGAAGTTACAGCTAGACTAACAAGTTTAGAAACATCAAGAGAATTATTTCAAGCTGATCTACTTAAAAAATCAGAACAAAAGCCTACAGATCAAGAACAGTTTATGCTTATTGAAAGTCTATATAGTGATGTAGAAAAATTAACTGAAAATCAAGAACAAAACATGACTAATAAAGTTAATATAGAATTTCTTAAAACACAATTAGAAAAAGCATTAACTGATATTGAGCATTTAAAAGATAAGGTAAGAGCAAATGGAAACAATTATTAGTAGTGTGGTTGCATTGTGTATGTTTGTTGCTGGAGAACTTCAAGAACATAGAATCCAAGATAAAATGTCAGATTGTTTAAAAGGCAAAAGAGAAGCTGAAAGAAATGTTAATAGTAATATTGAATATAAGTGTGGCAAAGTAAAAGCTGTATTAGAAGAAAATATAGATGGAAGTAAATCAATTAAAAAGATAGTATCTAAATAATGAAATTTATTTTGGTATTCTCTTTATGCTCTGCAATTACAGGATATTGCCAGAACCCTATAACAGTTCAAAAAGAATTTAACTCATGGACAGAATGTGTTAAGGGTGGTGCAGAAGTTACTATAATAACCACAGAAAATTATTCAGAAAGATTCAACAAGGAAAAATTATACATATCTTACTTTTGTAATGAAAATAACTCTAACAAAACCCCAGCTTAAAGTATCATCAAGTAAATCAAGGTTCAGAGTTTTAATATCAGGTCGTAGATTTGGTAAGACTTATTTAGCAGTAACTGAAATGATGAAATATGCTAGTCAGCCAAATAGAAAGATTTGGTATGTAGCACCTACATTTAAAATGGCTAAAGAGATTGTATGGGGTACTCTTAAAGAAATGCTCAATCAATTTAACTGGATTGAGGATATTAACGAAACTACAATGACAATAACTATTAGAAAAACTAATAGTCAAATATCTTTAAAGGGTGCAGATAACTATGATAGTCTAAGAGGTACAGGATTAGATTTTTTAATATTAGATGAATTTGCTGACATAGATAAGAGAACTTGGTACGAGGTATTGAGAGCATCTGTATCTGATACTCATTCAAGAGATAAATCTAGTGGTCATGTTTTATTTTGTGGTACTCCAAAAGGTTATGGTAATTGGTCATATGAACTTTATTTAAAAGGAAAGCAAGATAACGATTGGGAGTCTTTTCAATACACAACTGTTCAAGGTGGAATGGTATCAGAACAAGAAATAGAACAAGCTAAACAAGATATTGACATTAGAACATTTAGACAAGAGTTTGAGGGTACATTTGAGAACTATGCTGGTGCAGTTTATTATAACTTCCACCCTGTAGATAATGTTGTTAAGCCAAGAGAAATTGATTGGACTAAACCTTTGCACTTAGGCATTGATTTTAATATAGACCCAATGAGTTGTTGTGTTGCTCAAATAGAAAAAGAAAAGGTATATTTTATTGATGAAATTGTAATTTATGGAAGTAACACAGATGAATTAGTACAAGAGATAAGAGATAGATATGGAAGTAAAGCACAAATAATTGCTTATCCTGACCCAGCATCAAGACAAAGAAAAACATCTGCTGGTGGGAGAACTGATTTAAGTATATTACAAAATGCTGGTTTTAAAGTTAAAGTTAAACATAAACACCCAGCTATACGAGATCGAGTTAATGCTGTGAATAGTAGACTTAAAGATTCAAATGGTTATCGTCATATTTTTATTTGTAATAATTTAAAAGTGCTGATAAAAGGATTAACTAGACAAACTTACAAGGAGAATACAAATATTCCTGATAAGGAAGATGGTACAGATCATATGAATGACGCACTAGGTTATATGATTGATTATTTAAAACCATTAACTACTCAGGCAAGATTTAACTCTCCAACAAGATGGACAATGAAGTAATTTATGGCATACACTAGAGATCAAGCAATCGACACCCACAAAGACTATTCCGAAACAATTAATAATTGGGAGTATTACATTAGATCATACAATGGTGGCTATGACTATATGATAGGCCAATACTTAAACAGATATAATTTAGAATTAGATAACGAGTTCAATCAAAGACTTGCTAACACTCCATGCGATAATCATTGTAAAAATATTATACAAATTTATTCATCATTTCTTTTTAGAGTTAGACCAAGTAGAGATTTTGGTTCTATGGCAGATGAACCATCAATACAAAACTTTTTAAAAGATGCTGATCTTGAGGGTAACAATTTAAACTCTGTAATTAAACAGGCTCAAAATTACGCATCAATTTATGGTCATTGTTTTATGATGTTAGATAAACCTAATGTAACTACAAACACTAGAGCAGAAGAATTAGATCAAGATATTAGACCATACTTATCAATCGTTACTCCAGAAAATGTTTTAGATTGGAATTTTGAAAGACAAGTAAATGGTAAGTACGAATTAAACTATTTAAAAGTTAGAGAAGAAGTAGATAGAAATGGTGGAACGTACATGAGAATATGGTATCCAGATCGAATAGATACTATCTACATGGAAGAAAGATCAGAACCTAAGCTGATAGATACTGTACCTAATATGATTGGTAAAATACCAGCAGTTATTTTATACAATGCTAAATCACACAAAAGAGGAATTGGTCAATCAGATTTAACTGACATAGCTGATCTACAAAAATCTATTTACAATGAATACTCTGAAATGGAACAACTAATCAGATTAACTAACCACCCATCATTAGTTAAAACTCCAAGTGTAAATGCTAGTGCTGGTGCTGGTGCAGTTATAGAAATGCCTGATGAATTAGAGCCAAACTTAAAACCATATTTACTACAACCATCTGGCCAAAACTTACAAGCTATTATGGAGTCTATAAATAACAAAGTAAATTCTATAAATAGAATTGCACATACAGGAGCTGTTAGAACTCAAAAGACAGGAATAACATCTGGTGTTGCACTACAAACAGAATTTGAATTATTAAATGCTAGACTATCAGAGAAAGCAGATAATTTACAAATAGCAGAAGAACAACTGTTTAGATTATATGCTTTATTCCAAGATGCTACATTTGATGGAGAAATTAATTATCCTGATTCATTTAATATTAGAGATTACGCAAGTGATCTTATGTACTTCCAACAAGCTAAAGCACTTAACATTGGTTCATCTACATTTGCTAAGGAAGTTGATAAAGAAATTGCAAGAGCAGTTATTGATGATGATGAGAAGTTAAACGAAATATTTGATGAGATAGACCAAGCATCAGAAGTAGGTCAATTCACACAAGACGAACCAGAACAAGAAGATCAAGAAGTAGAACAAGAGCAGATATAAAAAAGGCGACCATTAAGATCGCCTTAGTTTTAAATTAATTTTAAATTTAAGCTGATTGCTGTCTTAAAACATTATTTGTATAATGATAATCAAAAGACCACCATGCGTGTCTTTGCTCTTTAGAAAGATTTAATAAATATTTTGCTTTATCATATTCTTGCACTAAGTCAGAATAATTAGGGTCATTTTTTTCTAAAACAAAATTAAAATCTCTAATAGCCATAAACATAGTTACATAGTTTTCAAGTATTGCAGTTTTTAAATCAAAAGCATTATTTTCAAATGGTAATTCTCCTGAATTATACCAAATTTCATTTGCTTTCTCATAATCTCCAGCAACCCAACTATCGTAAGAATGGCCTGTGCATTGAATAATATATAAGCCTGTTTTTTTTTCTTTAATAGACTTACAATCTTTTTCAACACTCCATATTTCAAGACCAGATTGATCTGCTATAGCATCATAACAAATTTTCATTTGTTCTAATGTATGTTTTGTTTTGCTTCTTGAGTTTGTTAGTCTTAATCTTATTTTTGGTAGTTTGATCATTTTCTCTCTCCTTTTTTTTATATATAAATATTAGTAAAAATTGATATAAAGATCAAATAAAATAAAACCTAGTAAATGCTAAACTTTTAGTAGAACAAAATTAGAACAAATGGCAGATATAGTCAAAGACGCAACCCTTTATCGAATCAAGCAAATAGAACTTGCAGAAGCTGAATACTATAAATCACTTATTACAACATTAGACAGAATAGAACGAGAGGTAGTTTCTTCTATTAGTAAATTACCTTTAACAGATGGCAAGTTAGTAGAACTACAATCAGCTATAGCAATTAGACCACAGATAAAAGCTATCTTGGAAAGAGAATATCTTAAATGGTCAGATACAGTTGTTAGAGAGGGTTTTAATAAACAAGCTAAACGAATTGAAAAAGGATTTAAAGCAGTATTAGAAAAAGCAAGAATAAAAAACAAAGTAACAGCAGAAGATTTAGCAAAGTTTTCTGAACTAACTAAAGGCGATAAAGCGTTAATACAAAATTTAAAGCAACAATATTTTACACAGTTTAAAGATGTATCAAATACATTTACAAGAAGATTATCAGAAAAGGTTTATCAAAATACATTAGTAGGTAGCGAGTTTGCAGTATTAGAAAAAGAACTAAGACAAACTATCAATGGTATTTATGCTAGTTCAGATGACCCTGAAATAACTAGATTAATAACTTATATAAATAGAAATCAAAATTCTGATAATGCTACTATTCAAGCTAAAGTTGATAAGTCAGTTCAAACTCTACAATCTAAGTTTGCAAGAGATAGACTTGGAGATAATATGAAAAGATATGCTGGTCAGATACTAAATGATTCTTTGAGAGATTTTGATGCCACATTAAACTTTAACAAATCTCAAGACGCTGGATTAACTTATGTTAAATATTATGGGGATATAATACCTACTACTAGAAAGATTTGCAGAAATGTAATTAGTGGGGTATATGATAAGAGGAAAAGTGGACTTTTCACAATTGATGAAGTCAATGAACTATGGAACAGAGTACCAGCATGGTCAGGTAAAAAATCTGGCAACCCTTTAATTGTTCGTGGTGGTTATAATTGTCGGCATCAATGGTCTTATGTCAATCCTGATTGGTATGACAATAAAGGCGAACTAATAATATAACAATGGAGAAACAATGTCCGAAGAACAAACAAATGTTGCACCAGAAGTAGCAACTGAAACTAAAGAAGAAGTAAAAGTAGAAACACCAAAACAAAATACTTTTACTCAAGAACAATTAGACAACATAATCAAAACAAGACTTGAAGCAGAAAAATCTAAATACGAAAAGAAACTGCAAGAAGAAGAAAAACAAAAAGCTGAGATTCTAAAACAAAAACAATTAGAAGAAGCTAAGACTAAGCAAGACTTAGAAAAGATAATGCAAGAAAGATTATCTGAAAAAGAAAAAGAATTGCTTAATTATAAAACTCAAATTAAAAAAGAAAAGGTAGATAATTCAATACTATCTATTGCTAATAGAGAAAAATCTATTAATGCACAGCAAGTAGTAGCTTTGTTAAAAGATGAAGTTAGATACACAGATGATGGTCGTATAGAAGTAGTTGATAATAATTCTAATGTACGATATAACGCAAAAGGAGAACTCCTTAGCATTGAAGATCGTGTTAAAGAGTTTTTAGATAGCAACCCACATTTCCGTCAAGGGTCTTTGTCAGGTTCAGGAAGCCAGAGTGCTATTGGTGGTAAAACTGTTAAACCTTTTAACCTACAGGACTTGGACTTAACAAAGCCAGAAGATCGTAAAGCCTATGCAGAATATAGGAAGAAGCGAGATTCAGGTGCTGTTGAGATTAATTTAAAACAATAAAACTTAATAGGTAATAAAAATGGCAAACGAAAGTACAAGTTCTACTCTATCGGAACTATACACAGAGATAGTTGCAGAAGCACAATTCGTAGCTTCTGAAAAATCCATTATGAGAAACTTAGTTAAAAACTATGCGATCTCAGGTGGTGGTAAAGCAGTTGAAGTTCCTGTCTATGCAAATGTAAGTGCGGCGGCAGTATCAGAAGCAACTGATTTATCTAACACAGCAATCAACCCAAGTTCAGTAACTATTACTGCATCTGAGGTTGGTGTTATGACTACTCTAACTGACTTAGCAAGAAATTCAGCACCAAGAAATGTTGCTGGAGATATTGGTAAATTGTTTGGAGAAGCACTTGCTAGAAAACAAGACGCAGATTTAACTGCATTGTTTGATGGCTTTTCAAGTGCATTAGGAGATGGTACAGGTGCTATTTCATCTGCTTCAATCTTCCAAGCACTTTCAACTTTAAGAGAAAATGCTCTTAACATTGACGATTGTGCAGTTGTTCTACACCCTAAAATCGCTTATGACTTAAAAGCTGGTTTGACTAATACTTTTGCAAACGCAAATGCAAATGACTTATCAAACGAAGCATTAAGATCAGGTTTTGTTGGTAGATTAGCTGGTATGCCTGTCTTTGAAACTTCAAACATTGCTAATACTGGTAATGCTGGAGATTACAAAGGTGGTGCGTTCCACAGAGATGCACTAGCAATCGCTATGATGGAAGATGTTAAAATCGAAACTCAAAGAGATGCTTCTCTTAGAGCAGACGAGATTGTAGCTACATCAGTATATGGTGTTGGAGAAATCCATGATTCATATGGTGTTGAGTTACATTTTGATTCATCAATCCAATAATAATTGGATACTTTGTGAGGGTGGGAAACTGCCCTCGCAACTAACTTAGGAGAATAAAATGGTAAAATTAGTATTATCAAATGAGAAGATGGTTACTTTAAAAAGAGGTAACAAAACAATCACTAGAAGCGAATTAGATTATCAAACTAATAAAGGTATGTATGATTTTAGAGGTTTTAAACTAGAACAAGATGTTGTAAAAGAAAATATTAAAGAAGTTGATAGAACTTTTGAAAATGAAGCAAAAGTAATACCTCTTAAAAAGAAAAGAAAAACAAAGAAGAAAAAAGATGAATAAGTGGATTTGGAAACAAACTAGAAAATGGTCAAAATGGGTTTGGAGAAAAAGCATTAATAACCCAATGTATTCTATTCCTTTAATTTGTTTAATTGCTTATTTAGTTTGGAGTAATTAATGGCAAATTTTACGGGTGCAGATGTTATTACCACATCAGATGTTCAGAAGTATCAACCTGACGCATTTGATTTTGGCATTTCTACAACTGCTACTGAAACAACTAATTTTTTAGCACAAACTACTAACGATATTTTTAGAGCATTAAGAGTAGAGTGGTGGCCTGTATATAAAACAAATATATTCACAGATATTACAGTTCTAAATACTGCTGAAATGGTTAACACAAAAGTTAATTTAGATCAGTTTGAACGTGCTGGTGTTTATTTATTTCTTGGTAGATTTTATTTACCAGCATTAACTAAATTTAGACCAGAGACAGAAAAAGATAGATTTGAAAGAATGCAAGAATATTACATGAGCCAATACAATATCGAATGGAGAATGATATTAGAAGATGGTGTAGAATATGATGTAGATGCAGATGGAAGCATTGTATCAAATGAGAGAGAACCTTTACATGGATTTAGAAGATTGACTAGATAATGGCTGTCGATTTAAAGATTAAATCTAACTCTAAACAAGTAGCACAAAAATTTAAAAAGTTTGAATCAGTATTACCTAGAATTATTGATAAGGGAGTTAAACAAGCTGGATTTCAATTATTAGATATTATTAGAACTAAAACAAAAAAAGGTATTGATTTTAGAGATAGACCATTTGCACCTTATTCAGAGGGTTATTTAAAACATCTTAATAAAATAGGCTATCCAACAAAAGTAGATTTACATTATAGTGGAGATATGATGGGTTCATTAACTCCAAGTTCTTCTATTAAAAAAACAGGAAAACATAAAATTTCAATAGGTTTTGCTAGAGCAGAAGAAAGAGATAAAGCATTATGGAATCAAGTTCTTGGTAACCCTAAAAGAGAATTTTTTGGCTTTAATAATAGAACAGAAAAGATTATAAGTAAGCAATTCAACAGATTTGTAGAAAAAGAATTAAGGAAATTTAGAATATGAGTGTAAGAGAAAACATAGCAAGTAATTTATTATCAGTTATATCTAGTATATCTAGCCCAATAACTATAAGAAAAGCTACTAGACAACCTTTTTTATTAGATGAATTATCAGAACAACAATATCCAGCAGTAATAGTACAAACATCAGAAGAAAATAGAGATGACTCTGAGTTAGGTAGTGGTGCTAAAACTAGACATGGTACAATAGACTTTGTAATACTTGGATTTGTCAAAGGTTCTGATTCTAATATTGACACTAAGAGAAATGAATTAATTACAGCTATTGAAACTGCGATAGAAATTGATATTACTAGAAATGGTAATGCACTTGATTCTGAGGTTATACAAGTAGAAACTGACGAGGGTTCTTTATTTCCTGTTGGTGGAATAAGAATGACAATTAGGTGTATGTACGAATATCAAGCTGGAACACCATAGGATAAAATATGAAAAACGAAAAACTATTAGATAAAATTTCTAAGAAAATAGATCAGATCGAAAAGTTACACGATAAAGAGTCTATGCTTTGCGAAGAAGTAAAAGACTTAGTAGAAGAAATTAGAGAAAACTCACTTGAAGATGATGATGGTTCTTGGGAAGAAGATGTAGGAGATGATCTTGAAGAAGATTTTGAAGATGATGAAGAAGATATTGACGAAGAAGATGATAAACTGTAAAAGGACTTATGGCTAAGGATATTAAATTATATAAAGGTAATTCAGAGATAGTTATTAATGAATCTAATCTTGAACATTTTTTAACTTTAGGCTATAAGCAAGAAAAAGAAACTAAACAAACTAAATCTAACAAGGATAAGAAATGGCAACACATCACGGAAAAGAAGGAGTTGTAACAGCTGGTGGAACTGGTGTTGGAGAACTAACATCATTCACACTTGAAACAACAGGAGATGTAGTAGAGGATACAGCTTTAACAGATGCAACTAAATCATTTGTTGCTGGTAGAACATCATTCTCTGGTACTTTAGAAATGCACTTTGACGAAACAGATACACCTCAAACAACTTTAGTTGCTGGTGCTTCAATCTCATTTATTTTATTACCTGAAGGTAATTCAAGTGGAGACAGAAGTTTTACAGGAACAGGAATTGTTACAGGAATGTCAGTTAATAACTCAATGGACGCAATTATTTCAAGAACTGTTACTTTTCAAGGAACAGGTGCTTTAACTATAGGAACTGTCTAATATTAATTTATGTCAGTTATCGATAGAGTTAAGTCTCATTTTGAAACTCTTAAAACTATCACTATTGAAGTTAATGAGTGGAAAGACGAGCATGGTAATCCGAGTATATTCTATTCAGAGCCATTAACCCTTGAAGAAAAAAACATTATCTTTAAGAAGTCTAACAATTTTCAAGATTTAACTATTCTTGTAGATTTGCTTATAATGAAGTTGCAAGTTAAAAATGATAAAGGCGAAATGGTAAAAGCCTTTAGCCCAGAAGATAAATTCGCACTTAGAAAAAAAGCAGATTCAAATGTTATATCTACTATTGCCAATCAAATACTTTTAGATACTAATTACGAAGACGCAGAAAAAAAGTAGATAGCGACCCAGATGTTAGGTCGCTGTTAGTTATTGCAGAACGATTACATCTTACAATTCAACAAGTTCTTGATATGCCTGTTAGCCATTATAATCTTTGGTTAGCTTACTTGAAAAAAGAGCAAGAACAGTATAAAACAAGTCAATCACTAGCAGAAGCAAAGAAGTTTAAATAATGACACAAAAACTTAATATAGACATAGTAGCACGAGATAAATCCAAACAGGCTTTAAATGGTGTTCAAAAATCTTTAGGAAGATTAAAAAATTCTGTCTTTAATTTAAGAAATGCTTTTTTAGGTTTAGGTGCTGGGCTTGTTGTTAGAAATTTAGTCAATACAGGAAAGCAATTAGAGAATTTAAGAACTAGATTAAAGTTCTTACTTAAAGATACAAACGAGGGTGCAAAGGCATTTGATAATATGACTAAGTTTGCATCTAAAGTTCCTTTTTCACTAGAGGAAATACAAGCTGGGGCTGGTATTCTTGCAACAGTTACAGATAATGCAGATGACTTACAAAAAATGTTAGAGATAACAGGGAATGTTGCATCTGTTACAGGATTAGATTTTAGAACTGCTGGAGAACAAATACAAAGATCATTTAGTGCTGGTATAGGTTCAGCAGATATATTTAGAGAAAAAGGTGTTAGAAATATGCTTGGCTTTAAAGCTGGTGCAACTGTATCTATCGAAGAAACAGTACAAGCATTTGAGAGAGTATTTGGAAAAGATGGAAGATTTGGAAAAGCAACAGATGAGTTAGCAAATACATTTGAGGGTACTCTATCAATGATAGGGGATAAAGTATTTAATTTTAAAAAAGTAATATTAGAAGCTGGTTTCTTTGAAGAACTTAAAAAACAATTTGGAAGTTTAGATAAATTTTTAGAAGATAATGCAAAAGAATTAGATCAAATAGCAACTACAATAGGAAAAAACTTAGCACAAGGTATGGTTAAAGTTGTTAAAATAGGTAGAGATTTAATTCCTACATTAGAAAAAATTGGCAAAGTTATGAGAAGTATTGGAGATGGTTTTATGGCTTTACCACCTTTTATACAACAGAGTGGAATTATAGGTGCATTTTTATTTGGTAAAAAAGGATTAGTAGCATTAGCTGGTGTAAGTTTATTTGTTGATAAAGTACAAGACTTAATTAAGGAATCTAAAATTAGAATGGGTCTTTTTGATACTGAAAATCTTAAAGAAGTAAATCTAGCAGTTAATTCAATTAGTAATAAAATAAATGAATTAGAATTAGAAAAATCATTAACATTAGATGTTGATTCACCTAACCTAGATAAAAGATTAAAAAAAGCTAAAGAAGAATTAGAAATACTTAAAGAAAGACAAAAGGTTCTTCAACATAGTGCTAATATTAGAAAGTTTGCATCATTTGAACATCAAAAAGAATTACATAAAGGTTTAAAAACCCATGAACAAATAAACAAAGAATTAGAAAAAAGATTAGAAAATACAGCGAGAGAAAATGGATTAATTAGAGATCAAAATCAGCAAATAGAAACTTTAAGAGATAAAATAGAAAATCTAAATAATGAATCATTGAAAACTATGAGAATGAAATTTAAAGATATAAAAACGATAATAGCAGAGGGTATTAATAATGGTATTACAAAAATGTCAGATGGTTTTGCAAGAGCATTAGTATTAGGAGAAAAATTATCTGACACTTTAAGAAAAATGGCACAAGAAGTTTTAGTTAAAATTATTGCATTTTTAATTGAGCAAATTGCAAGACAAACACTTTCAATATTTTTAGAAAATACAAAATTAGGATTTTTAATTAAGCAAACAGATGAAATGAGAAAGCAAACTAAAGAAAAAGAAAAACAAAATAAAGCCAAAGGTACAGCTATGTTAATGTCTGGTAATCCATTAGGATTTTTAGGTTTTATGGCAAAAGGTGGTGCAGTATCAAAAGACAATCCTGTAGTGGTTGGTGAAAATGGGCCTGAATTATTTGTACCAAACCAAACAGGGCAAATAACACAAAATGCTAGAGGAACAGGAAATGGTGGTGCAACAACAGTTAATTTTAATATTAACACAGTAGATGCTTCTGGCTTTGAAGAATTACTTTTTAGATCAAGAGGAACTATAACTCAATTAATTAATAGTGCAGTTAATGAAAGAGGTAAGGAGAGTTTAATTTAATGTCAGGAACTTTTCCAATATCTTCTGCTAAGTTTCAATCTTTAGGAATTAAATCAATTCAAAATACTATTATTTCAAAAAGTGTATCTGGTAAGAAACTTGCTAGACAAATAGATACTCAAAGATTTGGATTTACTGCACAAATAATAACTGCAAAAAGATCAGATGTTTATGGAGAACTTATGGCTTTTATAATCAAGCAAAGATCAAGCAAAGAAAATTTTAGTATAATCCCACCAGAAGTAGAAGATGCTAGAGGAGATGTTAGTGGAACTGTTTTAGTAAATGGAGTTCACGCAGTTGGAGATACAACAATTACAGTTGATGCTATGACAGGCACATTAAAAGCTGGAGATTTTATTAAGTTTGCTGGACAAGATAAAGTTTATATGGTTGTTGCAGATGTAACAGCAGATGGCTCAAATGAAGCAACACTTACAATAGAACCACCTTTACTAACTGGTTTAACAGATGATGAAGAAGTTACTTATGACAATGTTCCTTTTACTGTTTATTTAACAAACGATATTCAAGAGTTTGGAGTTGCTGGTGCAGACAAAGATGGAAATGCTTTATATCAATTTGAAATTGATGTAGAAGAAGCACTTTAATGAAGAAGTATAAAATAACCCACAAGATAACTGCCGATTTTATTGCTGAAATTATTGTTAATGAAGATCAAATAGATGCTAGTATTAATGATCTTAAAGAATACAAGAAACCCAATAGCAAATTTGAATATACTATGTTAAAAGGTACAGAAAGTGTAACCCAAACTAATTACGAAGAATATGACCAGAAGTCTAACAACAGCAATAAAGAACGAATTAGCAACAAATGATATTAGACCTTTTCATTTACTTACAATAGGTTTTAATACTCCCGTAAATTTTACTGATTGTGGCTTTCCATTAACATCAACAATATCTGGCAGTTCAGTTACTTATACTTCATCAAGTTTTATTATAGGTGTTTCTGATTTTACTGAAGAAATAGATGTTACAAAATCTACTCTAACAATAGCATTATCTGGTGCAGATCAAACATTTATATCAACTGTTCTAAACGAAAATATTACCAATGATACTGTTACAATATTTAGAGGTTTATTAGATGACAATAATTCAATTATTGCAGACCCTTTTTTATTATATAAAGGTAATATTGAAAATTTTTCAATTAATGAAAGTACCAAAGATAGTATAGTAAATATAACTGTAGTTTCACATTGGGCTGATTTTGAAAAAAAAAATGGTAGAAAAACAAACGATACATCACAACAAAGATTTTTTATTACTGATAAGGGTATGGAATTTAGTTCTCAAACAGTTTTAGATATTAAGTGGGGTAAAGAATAATGTTTAAATGGTTTGAAAAAATATTAATTAAAGTTGCAAAAAAGATACTAAACAAACACGCACCCAAAGGAGAGTTTATTGCATACATTAATAAACGAGAAGAAAAACTTTTAAAACAATATGGTGGTGCTGGATTAGAAACAAAGAAAACAGGAATTAAATCTTTCTTTGGAAGTTTTTTTAGTTCTGTTGTAAGTTTTTTCACAGGATTAAATCCTATAGTAGCATTAATTACAACTGTTGCTATAGCTTGGGTAATGAGACCTAAAGTTCCAGACTTACCTGACTTTGGATTAAATGAAGCAGATGATTTTGAAACAGGAGTGTTATTAAACAAACAATCTAATGATGCAAATATTCCTGTAATTTATGGAGAAAGACTTGTTGGTGGTGTTAGAGTATTTGTAGAAACTTCAGGAAACGATAACACATATTTATATATGGCTATTGTTTTGTCAGAGGGAGAAATAAATAGTATTGAGGAAATAAGAGTAGATGATAATGTAGTTACATTTAATGGTGCTTTATCAGATAATGTTCAAAGAGATGTAGCAAGTAGTGACGATAATTATTATATAGAAACTGAACCTGCAATTCCAGGAGAACCAGGAATTGCAGAAGTTCCAGCAGTATTTGAAAGTCTTATTAAAATAGAACCTCACTTTGGAACAGATAATCAAACTTCATCATCATTATTAAAACAAGTAAAAAGTTGGACAAATCGTCATAGACTTAGAGGACTTAGTTATCTTGCTATTAGATTTAAATGGAATCAAGACGCATTTTCAGGAATACCAAAAGTACAAGCTAAAATAAAAGGTAAAAAAGTAGTTGCTTATAATTCTAGTTTAGTTGCTCAAAGTTCAGCATATTCAACTAATCCAGCTTGGTGTTTATTAGATTATTTAACAAACAAAAGATATGGAAAAGGATTATCAATTAATGAAATAAATTTACAATCTTTTTATGATGCTTCTGTTGTTTGTCAAACACAAGTAACACCATATTCAGGAAGTGGTAATATAAATATTTTTGATACAAATGCTGTTTTAGATACTTCTAAAAAATTATTAGAAAATGTTAGAGAACTTTTAAAAGGTTGTAGAGGTTATTTACCATACACTCAAGGTAAATATAATCTAGTTATTGAAACTACAGGAACTGCATCTATCACTTTAACTGAAGATGACATAATTGGTGGATATACATTACAAACTCCAGCAAAAAATGAAAAATATAACAGAGTAATTGTATCTTATGTAAATCCTGAAAAATCTTTTCAAGTAGATGAAATTCAGTTCCCACCATTAGATGAATCAGGATTGGCTAATGCAGATAAACACGCAACTATGAAAAATGATGATGGTGGATTTTTATTAGAAGGAAGATTTGATTTTGCTAAAGTCATAACAAATACATACCAAGCAGAAGAAATGGCAGAAGTTATACTTAGAAGAACAAGAAATTCTATAAGATTGTCAATTAATGTTTCTTTTAGTGCTTATGATTTAGCGATTGGTGATATTGTAAATATAACTCATAGTTCAATAGGATTTAGTTCTAAACCTTTTAGAGTTTTATCAATAAAATTTAATCCTGATTTTACACTTGGTTTAGATTTAGTAGAGCATCAAAATGCACACTTTACATGGGCGACTAAAAGACAAGCACCATTAGTACCAGCTACTAATCTTCCAAATCCATTTAAAGTACAAAAACCATCTATAGATTCAGTAACAGATGAAATAATAGAATTATTTGATGGCTCAGTAGTTTCTAAACTAATTATTAATCTATCTAATACAGATGCTTTTTTTGATGAGTTTGAAGTTCAATACAAAGAAACAACTACAGCTAATTTTAGATTATTGCGTAGAGGTTCAAATAGTATTATAGAAAAATATCCTGTTAAAGAGGGTGTCACATTTAATATTAGAGCTAGAACGATAAATAGTTTAGGTGTAAAATCTGCATTTACCTCAACTAGACACGAAGTTATAACTGCATTTAACCCACCTAATGATGTTACAAACTATTCAATAGATGTAGTAGGAGACAAACTTCATCACACATTTGATGCAGTAACAAATTTAGATTTAGATTTTTATGAAATTAGATTTACTTCTGATAAGACAGAAACTATTTATGCAAACACAACAGTATTAGTTCCAAGAATAGCAAGACCAGGAACTTCTGTTGTAACTCCATTTATAGGCACAGGAACTTATTTTATAAAAGCAGTTGATAAATTTGGTGTTAGATCAGAAAATGCTACCAAAGTAGTTATAGATCAACAAGTCTTTGAGGGATTTGAAACAGTACAAACAATAACTGAAGAACCTACATTTAATGGAACTAAAACAGATACTGTAGTTGTAGATAATACACTTATTTTAGATACATCTACTTTATTTGATGCAACAACAGGAAACTTTGATGATGCTACAGGGTTATTTGATGCTGGATTTGGAAATGTTAAAACATCAGGTAGTTATGCGTTTAATACAGGATTTGATTTTAGTAATAAGTTTAAATTTAAAATATTATTAAAAAATTTTGACGTAACACATTTAAGTTATGTAGATAGCTTTGATGCTCAACAAGGTTTATTTGATGATAAACAAGGCAATTTTGATGGTGGTACAAACCAATCAGTATCTACCAATGTCCAATTACAAATTGCATTATCTGATGACAATGTAACATTTGGAAGTTTTGCTAATTTTAAATCTGGCGATTTTGTAGCAAGAGCAGTTAAATTTAAAGCATTATTGACTACAACAGATACATCAGCAACACCACAAATAAATAACTTATCATTAAAATTCATATTACCTAAATATGTTCAAGATGGTTCTAATATTGCATCAGGAACTGATACTGCTGGAAAAACTGTAACATTTACAAATGCCTTTTATCAAACTCCAACTGTTACTATTATTGGGCAAGACTTAAATACAGGAGATTTCTTTCAATTAAACTCAAAAGATAGAACTGCTTTTAATGTTGAATTTTTTGATAGTGGTGGTAATACTGTTGATAGACAATTTGATTTTCAGGCAATAGGAGTAGGAAATCAACAACCTTAAAAATGATTGAATTAATAATTAAATAATATAAATATAACTTATGGCACAACACGACTATATAATCGCAAATCAGGGCTTTCCAGCAACTAGATCAGATATTAATAATGTACTTTCAGCAATTTCAACAAACAATTCAGGAACATCAGCACCAAGTACACAATATGCTGGACAATTTTGGATAGACACAACTTCATCAACTTGGACAATGTACATACATGATGGTGCAGATGATATTCAATTTGCAACAATAAATACTTCTGCAAACACAGTTAATTTTATAGATTCTGAATTAGGTGCAGATTCTGTTAATGGAGATAAAATAGCTGATGATAGTATAGATTCAGAACATTATGTAGATGGCTCAATAGATACAGCCCATATCTCAGATGGTGCTGTTACTTACGTTAAGTCATCTGGTTTTGGTAAAATTGCACAAATAGTACAAGGCTCAACTACAGTTACACATACTACAACTTCAACTGCATATACAGATACAGGATTAACAGCTACTATAACTCCAAGTGCTACAACTAGTAAAATTTTAGTTTTAACTAATCAAATAGCTTTTTTAAGTGGAAATGCCCAATCAGCAGGTTCTATAAGAGTTGATAGAAATGGTACAGTAATTGCTGGTGGAGACCAAAGATTTGAAAAACTTATACAAGCCACAGGAGCAACAGCTACTATTTTATATGATTCATTTGATATTAATTATCTTGATAGTCCATCATCTACTTCTGCATTAACTTATAAAACACAAAGTGCAAGATATTTATCTGGAGATTCAGTATCAAGTCAACCAAACAACATCACGTCAAGAATTTTATTAATAGAGGTATTAGACTAATGACAACAATAGCTAAATCAATAAATGCTCTTAATGAAGATAACAATAACTCACACGAGTTTGTTGTTCATGGAGAACCATCTAATCAAACTGAATATCAACAGAATGTAAAATATATTTCTGGTTCTGATGATAATGGTTCAGCAATATTCTCTGATACACAACCTTATACTTGGTCAGAAGTTAATACAAAAAAAACTGAGTTAGAAACAGCTTATAATAATGATCAATATAAAAGAGATAGAGAAGTTGAATATAATAAAAAATCTACTGGAGAACAATTAGATATGATGTATTGGGATAAAATAAATGATACTAATCTTTGGTCTGATTGGATAGCTTCAATAAAAAGTTCTAATCCTAAGAGTTAATTATGATAACAATAGATGGCAAAGAATATAAAAAAGAACAAATGTCAGATGAGCAAGTTAAATTGTTCAATAAAATAAACCAATTAGATCAAAAGAAGAAATCATTTAAATCTGAATTAGATGACTTAGATGTTTTAATTGATCTTTATATTGGTAAATTTAAAAATATAACAATTAAAAAATAGGTTGCTATGCAACTTTCTAAACATTTCACATTAGAAGAATTTGAAAAAAGCCAAACTGCTACAAGAAAAGGTATTAAGAATAAAGCTGGTGCTGGAGAGATTAAAAACTTAGGCGATCTTTGTTATGAAATACTTGAGCCTGTAAGAGCAAAGTTTGATAAGCCTGTTACTATTACATCTGGTTATCGAAGCCCAGAACTGTCAGAAGCCATAGGCTCAAAATCTACATCACAGCATTGTTCTGGAAACGCAGTTGATATGGAAGTGTTATCAGTTTCTAACCTTGAAGTAGCTTTGTGGATTGAAAACCATTGTGACTTTGACCAACTGATCTTGGAATATTATACAGGAGAAGCTAATAGTGGGTGGATTCATGTATCTTATAAAGATGGCTCAAATAGAAAACAAGTATTAACATTTGATGGCAAATCATATACTAATGGATTACCTGATGCGAAATGGTCAGGTGGAAAATTAACTAACTAATAGGAGAATATTATGGCACCAATGGGAACTGGAACTTATGGGTCTAAAAAAGGCAGACCACCAATGAAGAAAAAGAAAAAAGCAAAGAAAAAAAAGAAGAAGTAATGAAAAAAAGGAAAGTAGCAAAAGATAAAAAGACTAAAATACCTAAGAAGTACCTATCTGGTCTTAAAGGTAAAAAGCGATCATCAA
>VMHT01221047.1_pt1 | contig 28132 bp, 21 predicted proteins | sample 4693611 | NCBI WGS metagenome assembly VMHT01 (sample SAMN12280063, study PRJNA550983) | marine metagenome | isolation source: seawater sampled from same location over 5 years 0.02-0.2 micron viral filtrate | place: USA: collected off the coast of southern California halfway between the port... ... | reverse complement strand
CATCTCCAATTACCGTAAGATGATGAGTCGGGCTAGAAAGTCCTATCCCCAGTTTGCTTCCATCAAATACTAAATCAGCATCTCCTTCTAAAGAATCTGTACCATTAAAGATTGCTATTCTATTATCAGCACCAGATGTAATAGAAGAAACTGTTCCGCCTCCTGAACCACCTGTAAATTCGATTATATTACCAGAAGAATCAACTCCTAATGATTTTGCTAATGTACCGGTATGGTTACCTGACCCGTAGCTATGAAGTATGGCTTGACCTGTATCATTTAGTGTAAAGTGTTGTGTTGCAGATCCTCCTTCGGTAGATCTATACGCCCATTGTAATTTACCGTTTGAATCTATTTCTTGAGTCCATATTTTTACTCCGTCTCTAGATTGTCTTATACCTGCAGCTGCTGCTGAAGATCCACTTAAATGTAATCTAGTCTGTGGACTTGAATGGCCTATACCGATATAACCGTCAGATTTGAGAAATAAAGTATTAGCAGGAGTACTTTGTTGGACTGCAAAAGGTGTAGTACTATTTGCTACGTCTCTAATCTGGAAATTTGTATTAACTCCTACTGAGAAATTACCCGAATGATCTGTGTCAACTAATCTAATATGGTTGTTGCCCGTTTCGACAGTAAAGGTTCCTGTTACTCTTGACCCACCAACAACATCTAATGCTTTAGAAGGAGATGTAGTTCCAATACCTACGTTACCATCAGAGAAATAATGATTTCCTGATCCTGATACTCTTAATGACCCAGAAAAAGAATGTATATCATCAGAAGAATTACCAAATATAGTCGAACCTGATTCAAATACTACTGATGCTGAAACTAATTCTGTTTTAAATTCTTGTGCTGTTATTGTTCCAGTAACTGTTAAATCTCCTGTAACGCTTGTATCTGTTGATATGTTTATCGTATCAGCTAATTCAATATAATTACTTGTATTAGCTCTATCATATATCTTTCCATCTCCTCCTACATGTATACTATTATTAGCATGAAAAGTATCATCGGTTCTTAGTATATTTGCTCCATCTCTAAATATAGTAACATCGTTACCGAGAGCTAATATACCGTTTTGAGATTTAATAGTGCTTTGAGCTGTTACGTATCCTGTTTCTGAAACTCTAAATAATTCAGAGTTAGCACCTGTAGACACTATAAATATTCTATCTGTTTGATTATTATCTGAGTCTATGTTTAACCTAATAGATCCATTAGATTTAATTATTTCATTAGAAGCACCGGAAAGTATTATGTTTCCTGCAGTAGTTATATCTCCTGCAAAAGTTGCATCAGTAACACCTGTTAAATTACCAGCAATTTCTACGCCCGCAGTTGTTACATTAAGACGTTTAGTACCACCTACACCAACTCTAAAATCATCATCAGTTCCAAATCCAAAATAAGTATTCCCATCTCCAGTATGTAATATATATTCAGGTATTGTTATAGAACCTCCAAAAGTTGTATCATGGAAAAAACTAATAGTATCAGAAGTATCTTCTGTGAATCTTGCAAATTCTGATCCACCTACAAATATTCTTAATCTATCAGCTATATCTTCAGATATATAAGTCGAATTACCAGTACCGTCAAAAAATAGATGATTACCGGTACTTATCTTTATATTTCCTCCTGCTGTTATATTATTAGCTACTACAGTATCATAACCAAATTGGTTACTATTTCCTACTTGTATATAACTACCTGTATGGTTACTAGAATCACCAACAAGTAAAAAGTCTGAACCTCCATTACCTTGTCTAGTAATTTGGAAATCGCCACCGCTAGTAGCAGTTACATTATATCTTACTTCACTTTCATTTCTAAAAGATATTGCCGGACTATCTCCACTATTATCATCTAGCATTATACTACCTTGAATAGTAAAGTCGTCTGGGAAGCCTTCGTAAATTACTTTTGCTCCTGCTAAATCGTTTTCTCCCGGGTCAGAAGTATGAAATCTTAATCTTTTATTTGTATCGGTAAATAAGAAAGAACTACCTTGAGATTCGTTTTGAAATTGTATAACACCTGCTCTAGGTGTAGCACCATAATCTGCTACTAATACTAATTCACCTCTGTCATTAGCACCGCCTGCTGCTAATTCTAATTTACCATTAGAAGACATTCGCATTGCATCCCAAGTATTGGTACCTTTTCTAAATCTCAAAGTACCTTGAGCTGCTCTAAATATCTGATCTGTAATTATTTCACTACCGGAACCGCTTGCATGTATATTACCGTCTACCTGTAATTTTTCAGTAGGATTAGTTACACCAATACCGAGACTTCCTGAGGTGCTAAATCTTGCTACTTCGTCTAAAGAAGAATTAACTTGATCCCATACTCTAAACGCTAAATAAGGTCCATTATTTCCTGTTGTTCTTCTACCAAAACCGAATATATCAGCTATTACGTTTCCAGAAGCATTATTAGATGTTGAAACAAATTCGATTTTTTTAGGACTTTCTCCGAATGCATTTGTTATTCTAAAAGTTGTACCTGCTGCACTCGATCCTGATGCTATTTCTAAGGTTGCTGCAGGTGAAGTTGTTCCAATCCCAACATTACCAGAGCTATCAATTACAAATCTATTACTACCGTCGTTAGCAGTATCTATAAAAAGTTTATTACTACTGTCAACAAAGAATCTTACTACACCTTGATCTGCTGCAGCATCAGTTCCTCTTAATCTTAAATCGTTTGCAAAGTCTACTCTACCGTGAACATCTAATTTTGCTCCAGGTGATGCTGTTCCGATACCAACATTTCCTGTATTTCCTTCGAGAGTAACTCTTAAAGAAGTGCTATCACCTGTGTAAAATTTTATATCATCATCATCTCTTTGAGTTCTTAATGATAAATGGTTATTTAATGCTGTTACTCTAGATTCGGCACCAGTATCAGTAAGTATTACAGAACCCTGTGTTCCTGTAGATCCAAAACTACCTGTGATACCGGATACAGTTCCGCTGCCGCTTATACTTGAGCCTGAGATGCTCGTTATTACATTAAGAGAGTTTAGTGTAGCGTCTGACCCGCTAACTATCAGTTTTTTCCAGTTTGGCATATCTTTACAATTACGGTTGGTTACTCAATGAGCCCACTTCCTTTTTCAAGGCCTATAATAGCTTTGTATATAAATAGCAAAGGAGCCCGTAAGGCTCCAACTGTTATTTGTTTAATGTTTTTAAATAAGAGGATAAAATAGTCCAGACTCTGTAAAACTGTTCGAACTCGTAACCTCTATAATTAGAATCTCTTAATTTATTGAGAAGAAATTCCATATCTTCTTTAGATAGATCCTCTAAAGCTTTCGCTTTTTGTTTATTCAATATACCCATTTTAAAACCTTTAAATTATAATTACTCTACGTAGATAAATATATCTCCAGAGCCATCAACTTTTATATTACCATTCTTTTTATATTTTGCAGCATCTGATTGTCCTCCTGCTACATCTACCACTATTGCTGAAAATGCTTCAGGAGTTACTGAAGTAGCATCTTTTTTAATTCCATCTGCTAAAGACCATCTAGCACTATTCCCATCATAATAGAATGCAGAACCTGAATCTGCTGTACCTGCTTCAACGATTATACCACCTTCTCCTACTGGTGAAGCTGATCCTGAACCTGCATTTAAGAATAAGAATTTATCCTCTACTTCTAGATTAGTAGTGCTTACTGTAGTGGTAGAACCATTAACCGTTAAATCACCTGTAATAACAACGTTATTAGAGAAAGTTCTGTTACCTGAAATAGTATCTGGTAAGGTAAGTGTATAAGAAGGACCTCCTCCTAATGCTTGTGCAGCTGTTCCGGTTACTCCAATCTCACCAGAAGTACCATTAATAGTAATTGTAGTATCACCTTGTACTGCCGTACCTGCTGAAGAACCATAATCTACTGATAATGCTGAACCAGCACCGCCTGATAAACCAGTACCTGCAACAGAAGCATTTAATTGTGTTCCTGTAATACCTCCATTAGTAACTGCAACTGTAATAGTGTTGGATGTTGCCGCTGTACTAATACCGTTACCTGCAGCAATTGTAAAATCTTCAGTCTTTAAATCTATTGAAGTATTGCCACTAGAACCGCTAATATCTAGACTTGTAGCTATTCCTGTTAATAAAGATCCATCACCTTGAAATGAACCGCTAAAAGAACCTGAAAGAATAGAAGTAGCACCGGTAGAAGTAATAACGTTAGTTCCTATTGCTAAAGTACCACCGTTAATAGTTATACCTGAGTCAGAAAGTACTCCACTTCCTCCTACTTTTACAAGGTTATTTGTTGTTAAAGAAGGTAAACTAACTCCTCCTAAGACCGCGGAAGATCCGCTAACTATTATCTTTTTCCAATTTGCCATGGTATACTGTGAGTTTTATATATTATAAATATCGGTTAATTATTAAATCCAAGAAAGAACTCATCAGACCCGCTATAAAACATTCCACCACTAACTGCAGTAGGGGTAGAATTTTGAGGAGCAAATTGAGCTGTGCCTTGTTCGTTAAATTCAAATTTTAAATCTCCTCCAGATGATACTGTTACTTTATCATTAGTACCGTCTAGAGAAATATCAAAAGAACCAGTGATTTTTAAATCATTTGTTGTTGAATAATAAGAACCTGTTTTAGCAAATATACCTATATTAGGATCGGTAGCTAAAGTTTTACCAGTATATTGATATACTGTTATAAATACGTTTTGATTATTAGAAGGTTTATTTTGATCAAACTGTAATATTCCTGTTTTATAATCAAACTGATAATCGTTAATTGATACTTTATCACTACTGGATAAACTACCGCTATTAGTAGAAGTAGATTTATAAACTACTACATTATACCCAGGAGTAGCATCTTCAGTACCAGCATTTGCTAAAGAAGGTATTGAGTATTTACTTGATAAAAAGTCAACTTTTTGATTAGCATTAATTATTTGCGGGGTTATTCCGGAATTACTACCTGTGGGGTAGAGGAAAAACCAAACATCGTTATCTAAATTCGATTTAGTAAGTCTATGTCTATACCAATACTTAATAACCCCTTGAGTGCTACCATCTTGACTACTACCGCTAAAAGGTAAACCTTCAGTAGGTACTAAATAATCTTCAGTATATACATCTGCTCCTCTAATATCTAACGTAGAAGTAAATGCTTCTTGTTGCATAGAAATATCATCACTGGTAAATCTTCTACCGAGTAATAATCTTAATGCTTTTTTTGTGTTATCTATTAAACCCATTATGATGTACTTATACTTATATCTGTTATAGGAGAAGGATCTCCTTTATATCTTATAATTAGATAGAATTGATTATCGCTATTATCTAAAAACATTCCATCTGCGTTTCTTAAAGGCATAGTATAAGTAGTTCCACTTATACTACCTCCTATATTACCGTAAAGATCTAAATCGTCTGTAAACGGATTTTTAAAATTATCTGCTGATACTCCTGATTCAACTACGTTAGAGTTAGTTTCAGTAGGATCATAAATTCTTGCTGTAGATAAACTACTATTTGCTCCACTTCCGCTAGCGCTTGATTTAAATAAAACTACTGCTGCTATACCATTAGAAGAAGAATCCCAATTAACTAAAGTTTTTTCTACATTTACTGTCATAGAAGTTTTAGCTCCACTAGTTTGGAATTTTCTTATATAATATTTGTATGTAGAAGTATTTCCAAACCCACTATCGAACCAGTATCCATAATCTCCACCGGGTTCTACTAAAAATCCTGGTTTTACCTGTAAATCTTTGGTGGTTAATACTGCATCTCCAGCGTCATTAGTTTTAAAAGAGTTAGTAGTAAAAGAATCTCCATTAAATCCTAATACATTATTATTTACTTTTATTCTATGGTCTTCTCCTGAAAAGTTTTCAGAAGTACCGGTTAAACTACTTGCATCGTATCCTTGAGCTCTACTATATATCGCCATTTTAGTGCTCTTAGTTTGACCAAATAACGTATTATCATAAAAGTTTTGAAGAGCTGAATCTGATGTTACTACTGTTCCTTTCCAGTTTCTACCGTTAAATCTAAATTTTAATCCATAAGTTTTAGCTTCTTGAGCTGCTCTTGTTTGTAAAGTATTACTTGCATTACTATTTAAAGAAAAACTAAAAGAAGAAGTAGTATAAGCAATATCATCAATAAAAGGTACTGTATTAGTACTTCTCTGAGTATTTTTATCAGCTGATAATATACCTTTAACATTAGCTGTATCGTGCTGTACTCCATTTGACGTAACTGATACAGTAGCATTACTAATAGATGTTGATCCAATATTAGGCCATTGGTTTGTAGGTCTAGTAATTGTTATAGGGTTAGTGCTATATCCGTAAGCAGGGTCAAAACTTCCACTTACTTCTCCTCTAAATTGAAAACTATACGATGTACTTAATATGTAAGGAGCTCCTGATAAGGATCTTGATGTAGCACTAAATGCTGTTCTTGTTAAATTAACATTTGATACGGTTGCAGCTCTAGTACCTGAAGTAATATCGGTAGATATATCTCCGGTATATAAATAAAATCTAGAAGATTCATTAGTAGCTGTTTTTTCTGTAAAAGTTGCTTGAGAACCTGATTTTAAGCCAACTATTACGTCATGAGTCCTATAATAACCACTAGCTGAAATACTATTAGCTGTTGTAGCCCCAGAAGTATACTTTCTACTGTTAACAGGTCCTGCTACGTTGTTAAAATCTCCATCTTGAAAATTAGAAGGTATAACTGCTGGTTGAGAGGTAAGTATTTTAGTAAGTACTAACCCATTTGAAGTACCAAAGCTTGAAATAGTATAATCTTTAAGCGAAGATGAACTGAAAGTAGAGGAGGCACCGGGAGTAGCGTCACTATAGCTATCACTATATGATTGAGTAGCTTCTATTCTTACTGTATATGGAGTAGCTCCACCGTTAGTCAAAGGACCTAAACCAAAATTATTAGCACTTCCTGAAACATCTGTAGATCCTGCTGCGTTTGCAGTAATTGTAAATGAATTAGTGCTAAAACCTCCTTCAGTTAGAATAGTTGTAGGTATTCTAGTACCATAATTATCTGAAAAAGGATTAGTTCCTGCATTATTAGAACCAGTTTCAGAATTTAATAAAAATCCTTTATTAATTAAGTAATTTTGAGCATCGTATATAGAGCCAGTTAAAGAAGAATTAATAAATGTAGAAGTATTCCAATTATTAGATAACTTAGCATTTTGATATGTACTACCTAACACTCCATTAAATAAACTATTTTTAGAAGTAGTACCTCCGTTAGTATAAGTTTGAGAAATACTTCCCCAAGTTTTAGTATTTGGTGTAGCATCAGCAACATCTAATGATGAACTTATAACTCCAGCCATAAATCTTAATATTTCAGATATATGAGTAGTGTGATCAAAGTTATTAAAGAAAGATCCATCTAAATTATTTTTCCATTGATTAGAACTAGGGTAACCAACTGTGGTATTATTAGAAGTTATAGCTGTTGAACCTGTGCTAGTAGTACTTACTCTTAGAGAGCCTGATATATTGTGTCCACCGGCACCGCTTATAAATAAACTACCTGTAAACTTATGAGAATCATCTAAACTATTACCAAATTGTGATGAACCAGATTCAAATAATATAGATGCACTAATTAATTCTGATTTAAATTCTTGGGCTGTAAGGCTACCTTGTAGAACTAAGTTACCATTTTCATCTAACGTCATTTTATCGGTACCGTCTCTAGTAACAGAGAAGATAGTACCGTCAGTATTAACTGAAGCACTTACTGTGTTAGTACCATCAGTTTTAAAAATAGCTGTAGGGTCAATACCAATAAATGTATCTGCTTGAACTGTACCAGAGACTATAAGACTTCCTGTAAGGACTCTAGAGCCAGTTAAATCACCATCTATTTGTTTCCATTGTATTAATGCCATCTTATCTTATTTTACCACTTAATACTACTTCATCTCCTGAATCTAAACTATATTCAGTTTGATTAGTCTGTAAAACTACTGAGATATCACTACCTACTTGTGATACCGTATAAAAAGTTGCTGGTATAACTATACCGTTAATGTATAATTGGAATCTATCACCACCAGCAGTAAATCCAGCAGGTGAATCAATTATAGTTCTGTTGTTAAATAATGCTGTATTGACCGAAACGAAATCAGCTATTAATGTAGTATTTAAACCTACGTAAGAAATTTGTTCTTGAGTCATACCAAAGCTTTGAACTCCTAAAGTACCTTCATCAAAGAATCTATAGTCATTATCTTTTTCAGGTGTTCTTGCTTTTGCTGCTAACGTTTCTATGTCTCCAGCTAATTCTAAACCAAAAGTTACAGATGATTTAGAATAAAACTTATTCATACCAGCTAACTGTGCGTTAATAGTATCTGGTATGATATGTCCATTCATAGTTAAATTAAAATTAGTCTTAGCTGCTCTATCTGATCCTTGGCTAAGTTCTACTGCTGTAGAATATGAGTCAATCTTTGCTCTAAAACTAAATCTTTCAGGGTCTCCCCAGTAAGAATCAGAAGCATAATTGATACTCTCTACTAGCTTATTCATTTGTTCTATATAATCAGTAAATATTATACAAGAATAAGTTAAAGTTACATATTCAGGTACTATTACTCCATAAAATTCATCTATAGGATTACGATTGTTAATAACACTAAATCTATCATAAACATTTTTCTTTGAAAATCGTTTTTTATATATACCTACATTGATTGGATTCCTTGCATCTACCTTATTACCAAGAGATCTATTTTTATCCACTGAATCTCTTCTAAACATTATTAGAGGAGCTTGTATTTTACCGTTTTTATCTCGGTAAAAACCGTCTTTCTGTACAGATTTCCATCTTTCTGGAGAACCGTATAAAACAGGTACGTTTATTTTAGAGCCATTCTGTATTACTGAGGGTTTAATAACATTTTCGAAGTAATATATTATAGTTTCATCAATATCTCTTAAACCTATAGTAAATCTTTTAACATCGTCCCCTTTAACTGTTCTTTGATTCTCTCTTTTTTTAGAATCAGGTATAATAGGCTTGCCCGTACCGAGTATCGGAGCTATTTCTTTCTGTAAAAGCTCTGCTTGAGTTTTAGGTACTGGTTTTTTTCTTTTAGCCATGTTTTATAATCTTTGTCTTGCAATTCCTACTCTATCTGCTCTTGTTAAGTGACAATCTAGTACTAAAGAAATAGATGATCCGTATCCTGCAGTGCGTTCTATGTTATAATCTTTGTTTCTACCGTAAAATAACTGGTTCTCTTTAACGGTATCTACTTCATAATAGTCTTCATGCCACATTACTATGTCCCCTACCTCAGGTACAAGTTGTATATCTTCTAAATCCCTTTTCAATAATGCAAATGATGCTTCTCTACCTAAATCAGGCCCGAATTCGTCAATGTTTATTACTTGATCCCCTCTAGTAATCAAACAATTAAGCTTAACCGGTTCTAAAAAGGTCTTTTCTAATGCTTCACCATATAAATTAGTAGAAGTATCAGTAATATTAAACTTATATAAAAGAATTTCTTGTTCTACTATATCTTTTAACAGTTCTCTGTTAATATTAACCAATAAATCAAAGTCTCTACTGCTACCAAATATCATTACTTCTCTTCTATTGTTTCGTTAGCTATTTCTATTTCTATAATTCCTGTATACTTACCTTTAGCATTAGATTTAAATGCTTCAAAAGCTTCTTCTGCTGTTTTTTGAGTAATTAATTTAATTTTAAATGTCATAGTCCCCATCTCAGATGATGCTCCTGCATTAGTAACAGTAGTTACTCCTGGTAAAGCACGTAAAAGTTCAGCCATATTCTCGCTTTCGCCTTCTTTATAGCGTACTCTTACCATACCTTCGTAGGTAGTAAAGATTATCTGTTCTATGATAGTAAATAATTTCATTAACCTACATGTATAGTCATTGGTACTTGAGAAAGAGTAGATCTAAGGAAGTCAGCTTCTTGAGACTGTGCTTCCATTTGTGCTCCTCTCGAAGTTTCGTTTAACATTTCTCTTAAATTAGTAATCAATGCATCTTTTTCCGTAGTTGCCGCACTTAATAAGTCTGATTGATTTAAAGTAGCTTCAGCTCCAGGTACCGGTACTGTTTGGTACTTCCCTCTTATATATCCTAGTAGTTCTTTTGCTAAAGCTAGAGTATATTGGAATATCCATTGACGTCCTACACTATTAATATGAGTATAAGTTGGATTATTATAAGGTACTTCGGCAACATTGGTAATCAATCCTGTGTTACTATTAAAGTTTATAGCTGATTTATCATCTAATTTATAATATTCAAATATTAAACTACCAGTTTCAGCAGGTATAGGGAATATTTTTAGTTGATTATTAACTAACTCAAAACTAAAAGTCGATTTTCTTATTTGATCATTAAATTCTATAGCTTGAGTCTTTAAAACATCATATGAAGCAGGCATTAATAAGAAATTAACTCCGGGACTAAATCTACCAAATTCAAAAGCATCCATCAATGACTGTATACCTGTACCTGTACCAGCATATGGATCAAAATACCTTTGAATAGCAGGAGGAGACTCGTAAAATATTTTTCTTATCTCTATACCTCCATTTATGCTATTAGAAGTTGCCCAAGCGTTCATATCATAGTTCTGTACTGATCCTGTAATATCTAACGATCCAGAATATTTAGTTACATTACCTCCAACACCAGCTTCAGTTCCGTAATTTTTACCAATTTGCACAAATCTATTAATATTAGATTCTATCAACTGGTTATTTACTGCACTACTTGTAGCAGCACCTTCTAAATTAAGGTAGTTTTCTCTAATTTTATATTGAAATACTTCGTTTCCGTATGTAGTTATTGCTTCTTCAAAGCAAGCATAGAATGATCCTGATTGAAGTTCTACATCCATCAAAGGGTATCCTAATCTAGTTGCACAAAAGGATGCTACTTTATCTGCATCTATTGCAAATTCAGCATCACTATCGTAAAACCCGAAAGGAGTTTGACCGGAAGCAAAGGTACTAGTTCCGTTCCAAATACTTATATTAGCCATCGAGTATAGTTTTATTATAAATAGTAACGTATTGTAATAAGAGAAGTGTATTTACTAATCTCTAAATGTTTTATATACTTCTAATATCGGTGCTACTATATCATGTCTATGATTCTGTTGTAAAGAATGAGTTACAAACCCTTGAACTTGTTCTTCTAACCTAGCTAAAAATGAAAATCCAGTATCTCTTTTATCTTTCAAATCTATTTGAGCTATATCGCCACATATTACCATTTTACTCCCTCTTCCAAGCCTTCCTATTACAGTTTCCATTTGAGTATGAGTAACATTTTGAGCTTCATCTACTATAACAAATGAATCTACAAAAGTTCTTCCTCTCATAAAAGCAAATGGAACTATCTCTATAGTACCTTTTTCTATCTCTTTATCTACTTTATCCTTATTATAAAGCATATAAAGATTATGATATATAGGTGCTAACCAAGGATCCATTTTTTCTCTGATATCTCCGGGAAGAAAGCCTATACTTTCTTTAGATACAGTAGGTCTAGTAATTATAATTTTATCTACTTCTTTTCTGAAAAGTAAATCTAATCCTACTTGTGTAGCAACTAGTGTTTTACCACTACCTGCCATACCTTTAAGTACTGTGATTGGAGAGCTGAGAATTAATGCTTTAGCTTCTTTTTGTTCTTCGTTGAGAGTAACGTTAAACTTTATTGGACCTTTTGGTCTTCTTTTTAAGACAAAGACCTCGTCTGTATGATGGTTTGATGACATAAGCAAACAACATTATTTATATACTAATAAATAGTGAATTGATGCTAAAGTCCAAAAAGAAAGGGGCTAAAAAAGCCCCTATCTTAAGAATTTAGATTTCTATCTAGAATTATACAGTAGCTAAGTCTGCTATATTAATTCTTCCGTAGAATTCTGGTCTAATCATCTTCTTAGCATATCTAGTCATGATTCCTTTTCTTGGAGTGAAGGAAGCAGGATCGTATACTAATGGAGTCATGATTAGCGGTACATATGGAGCATATACAGCACCACTTTCTAAGAACTGTCCACCTCTGAAGCCCATAAGGATTCTGTTTTCAGTCATATAAGGGTTTTTGTATACTTTAAATCTACTGTTAAGTTGACCAACTCTTTGTACACCCATCGCAAATTCAGCCTGATCTCCGTCAGTATTAGCTGCATATCCTGGAATTGATTCTAGGATAGTAGCTACAGATGGAGAACATACTAGGAAGTTTGCTCCACCTCTTAAAGTTTTCTGGTGAATTTTGTTAGATACTTTTTGGATTTTAGTTCCTAAAGTCTGGAACCACTGTCCTTGAGTATTATAGAAATCTGCAGATGAAGTAACGAACGCAGATCCGTTCCATACTTTATTGTTCTCAGCTGACCAGAACTCTTCAGTTGCTGCGTCTGCTATTAACATATCTAAAATTTCTAGGTCAATCTCCATAGAGATGTACTCACTCAATAAAGACGTTAACTCAGCCTCAGCGTCGATGCTGTGGTATGCGTTAAGATCTTGAGCAAATTCTGGAGTCCATTGTGCTTTTAACTTTCTAGTCTTAGCAACAACTGCTTCAGATTTTAACTCTACGTTGATTTCTGGGATAACTAAAGAAGAAACATTTCCTGCAGATGGTGCAGAAGAATCTTCAAAGTCACCTCTTGAATTATCAGCTGGAGCAATGTGATACTTTAAAGTTAAGTTACCGTTAGCAACAGAATCAGCAACGACTTGAATCTTGCCGTCAGCTAAAACTTGGTTGAATTCTGATAACTCACCAGCTAAAGAAGTTCTAAATGCTCTAACACCTGTTAAATCAGCATCAGAAGGAGGAGTGAAAGAATAAACTTTCTTTCCACTTATATCTGCACCGCTATAATTAACGTGAGATGCATCAACAGTACCGCCAGTAAAGGCTAGGTTACCTGAAGTTTTCTCTTTGATAGAGTATCCAAACTGACCTGCACCATAAAGACCGCCAGAAGCGTCTCCATCAGCAATTGTCATTTTGTCTCCAGCTGTAGATACGTTACCGTACATATTTCCACCAGATGATTTTCCACTTACAGCATTGCCATATTTGAAATCTAAGTAGAATACTAGCCCTGAAGGCAAGTTCATTGGTTGTACAGAGACAAAATCTTTAGATGAGATTTGAGCGAATACTTTTCTTACCAACGGTAAGGCAACACCAGCCCATTGCTCATTTCCAGCATTTGTAGCGCTAATAGCGCCTGTCCCTGTAGATGATTGCTCTGCTACGATTTGCTTTGCTTGATTTTCTAGCATGATAGACATAGTGTCTTTTTCTTTACCTTCCAATCCTTCAAGCAATCCAGAAGCAGACCATTTCTCAGCCAAACGTGCTGCATCAGCTTTTAAAGCTTTGTAGCCGTTTGCGCTTTCTAAAAGGTTGTTAATTTCCATGATTAAAATGAATTAATTTCGTTATTAAAATTTAAATAATACCAGCTAATTTTTGCATTCTTCTAACCGCATCAGATACTTCTGAAATTACTTCTGGTTTAGTAGCAGTAGTTCCAGTTGGCTTAGAAGCCATACCTAATTTACTTTCGTTAACTTTAGTAGCTTTTTTATTTACTACGCTATCAGATACTGTTTCGAATACTAATTTTACTTCTTTAACAGTTTCTGCTTTATCGAAAGCAGCGATGATATTAACTTTTTGACTCTCACTAAGGTTATTAGCTTTGAATACTTTGTTAACATACATTAATTTTGCGTTAAGAAGATTAACTTCTGATAGTTGAGATTGTAAATTTTGGATTGTTTCTAAAGCTTCGTTTAATTCAGAATTATCTTCTTCCTTAACTTTTTCTTCAGCAACAATTTCTTCTTCAACTTCTTCTGTTACTTCTTCTTCGGTTACTTCCTCGTTAGTAGCTGCTTCTAACTCGGCTAACAATTCGTCTAGATCGATTTCTTCCTCTTCTGCACCTGCGTCCATGCCGTCCATCGCTGGCTCCATTTCTGCACCTGCATCCATATCAGGATCGTCTATTTCTTCTTCGCCACCGTCACCCATTTCTTGAGCAATGATGTCGCGGATAAGATCTTTAAGGTCTTCGACTTCCATGTCTTTTACCTCTACATCTTCTTCCTCGGCTTCTTCAGCTTCTTCGTCGCCTTCGGCTTCGTCCTCAGATTCTTCTGAGTCATCCTCAGCTTCTTCCATTGCTTCGTCTTCGTCTCCGTGAGCTTCTTCCATATCGTCATCGTGGTGTGCTTCGTCCATGTCATCATCCTTCATACCTTCGTCCATGTCGTCGTCTTTCATAGCTTCCTCCATCTCTTTCTCCTTTGCAGGAGCTTCGTCGATAGTTTCTTCTACTTCAGCTTCGTTTACTACTTCTTCTTCAATATGTTCGTTGTCCATTTCTTGAAGTTTAGCAGCTAACATGTCCTTTAGGTGAGGTGTTAATGACTCTTCTAAAGCTTCTTTAGCGTTAGCGATAGCGGCTTCTCTCACAGATTTAGCTTCAGCAATAGCTTGCTTGAATAAATCTTTATTTGCCATTTTTAAAAAAATTTTTGATTTCTACGATTATTTAAATCGTAATAGGAAAGTTCGTTAAATTTAATACAGTATATACTGACTGTATATTCTTATATAAATATATACTTATTCCGGAAAACTTAGACAGCAGCTAAAATTTCTTTTCCTACGTTAGCGATATCCCTACCTTTGAGTGCTGATTTTGTAAGTCCTAATGCTGCGGTACCTACGTTTGCTCCTCTGATTGCATTTAGAGCTCCGATACCTGCTTTTAATCCTAATGCAGCTAATACTGCTATAAATAGCCCTTTTGCTATATTTGCTCTTTTATTTTCGTCTTTTACGAAAGGTGATATAACTTGTGCAATAACGTTAACTACTGCTTTTTCATTTTTATGAGCCCAGTCGTGTATAGCTTCTGCTTTATCTGCTGCTTTATCTAAGTTCATTTTTCTTAGTGCTTTAGCAGAATATTTACCTAAGATATCTAATACTGTATTAGAAGCTAGTGCCCAACCTAAAATGCCGACAGCAGTTAGAGCTTCATCTAACTTACCGTCTTCCATTTCTTGATCGAAAGCTGCTTTCAACTCTTGACCGAGTACGGTTTCGTCGCTTTCTAATAAAATATCGTGAAGTTTCACTATGCTCTTAATATATCGTTAATAATAGAATCTAAATTCATATATTTAGAAACTTTCTTTTTAGCTTCGTTTAACGATATAGGGTTCATAAATGCACCGTGAGTAGATGGATTAGAGACAAAGTCCCAACATACTAATTCAAAGTCTGGTTGTACTTCTAAATTACCTTCGTTAGTTTGTTGAACTGATCCGGTACCTCTAGAACTGATACCGATAGTATGTCCTGCTTTGATTATTTCTTTTACAATATTACCTGCTGGTGTATTTAATAACTCAACTTTACCCATTAAGTCATTACCATTCCACCAAAGGTCTTTTACAATATGAGAAGCATTTTTTAAAGATACAACAGGAGATTCAGGATGATCTAATTCACCGTAAGCGTTTCCGTTTTTGACGAATTCATCCATATATTTTTTAGTTTCTCTTTCTAGTATAGCTTTAGAATAAACTCTACCGTTTTGATTCTTAGCTGTTGCTCTTTGCATAACACCTTCAACTTCAAATACACCAGGTTTAGTTTTTGACTCGGTGATTATAGGTCTAAATGTTGATACTTCTACTAATAATTGTGCCATTTTTTATTATTTAGTCTTTTTAAATTCAAACTTTTCTCCTGTTATAGATAACTTATCTATTACTTCAGTTTGAAGATCTCTTAATAGCTTTTCTAACTTGTCTTTTTCAACAACCATACCAGATACTTTATCTTCTAATGCTTCATTTTTAGCTTTTAATGCTTCTACTTCTTCAGGATTCTTACCTATGAAAGTATAAATAACTACTGATAAGCTACCAACTAACATACCGACGATTACTTTAAATATATCGTTGTTAGTATCTGGTATTTCAAAAAAGGCTAAAAATAATAAAAGACCCATTACTAATAAAAATACTGTAGCGGCTCCTATATACCCTCTTAATTCTTTATCTTTAAACATATTATTTCTTTTTTTCGTTTACTGGGGAGTAAACAGTTTGTTTTGGTTCTGCTTCAGCTACGGATCCTCCCATCCTAGCTGCGTCTAAATCTGCCTGCGAAAGTACTTTTACCCTAGGTTGTTCTAAACCTTTAGTAAAGCCGTGCTTGATAGCAGGTCTTAAATCCTTATTAAACGCTGATTCAACTGCTGGGGATAAAAAGCCTCCTACTTTTAATCCTTCTTCATTTCTTACTTCACCCATAGAGTCAAAAGCTTTTTGGATTTTACCTCTAGTATTTTCGTAATATCTTTCAATATCTGTTACTATATCCTGTAATGTCATCACTACTGCTTTCATTCCATCAAATCCAGCATAGCTATCGGCCATTTTAGCTAATTCTTGAGTAGCTGCTTCATTAACTACACCTTCTTCAAGTATCTTAGTTATTATAGCTTTGATACTTTCTTTAGCCATAGCAGCTCTTTTCTTATCATCAGCTCCTACTCCTTTTACCGGAAACTTTTTGCCGTCTACTTCAAAATGATCAGCACCTGCTTTGATAGCTTTTAATCTTTCAGCTTCAAATTTATTTCCTTCGTTTGGCTCTTCATTAACATCTCCTTCAGACGCAATACCTTGATCTTTTGGACCTGATGCTGTGTTAACATTTAAGTTAGCAAATTGGCTGCTGAGCTGCTGTACCGAAGTAACTCCATTAAAATACTGTTTAAGCATTTCTTGTGCCTCTTCAGGAAGTTTACTCATTACAGAGCTAGGAAATAATTTTTTTAAATCATTAATAGTTTCTGTAGATGATTTTTCAAACTCTTTAGATACACTAGCAACTTGAGCATATGCTTTTGCAATTGCTGGGTCTTTAATAGCATCTTTATCTCCTTTCATATACGCCATAAAGTTTTTACCTTTTTGACCTAATGAAGCCATTCCTCCTTTAAGTTTAGCTCCTATTCTATCAAATAAGCCTTCTTTTACCGCTTGTTTAATACCTTCATTCATCTTAGGAGCATCAGGATCTGCAAATGGATTAACTGGATCGTCAGAATCAATATAATCTTGAATCATCTTAAGATTTAGTTTATAATGATCTGCTAATGCTTCGATTACTTCAGCAGCTTCTTCTCTTGGTTCGAAACCAGTATCATCTGCTCTATCTTCTATTAATGAAATAAATTCTTGTAATCCGCCTACTCTTTCACTGATTACTACCCCAGCTTCTTCTAACTCTCTTCTATTAGGATTAGCTCCTTCGTTAAACTGTACTAAAGTTTGCTTAATTGCTTTTTTAAAGTTTCTGATATGATCTAAAGCTTCTGATTTATCTCTTGCTTCTATAGCATCAATAGCCATACCTAAGTGACTATTTTCAGTATGGTAGTTTACATCTTCAAAAGAACTATATAATGCTTTTAATGTTGATATAGGAGTATTCAATCTAATTTTCATACCAAACTCTAGCATACCTTCGTAATCGAAATCGTTGGACCAATTATCTCCAGGTTTAAATGCTTTTACTGGTTTATCTTCTCTACCGTATTTAGCAATGTCTGCCATTTGTTGGTCAGTCATTTGCTCATTTGCTTTTGTATAATTACTTGGACTATCACCAGGTTTTTTATTTCCTTTTCTATCAATACCCATTACTTCTCCTACAAACTTAGCTTTAGCAGCATCAAAGTCTCCTTTATATAAAGACTTTACTACTTTACGGCCAAGAGTTTCTAAATCATCATCGTTAAGGGAATGAGGTTTATTGAATCCTTTTAAATACCCTCTACCTATATCTCCGTAGTCAGCAGGATCAATAACATCATCGACTGATTTAGCTATTTTTTCGTCAACTCTATCGTAATTAGCATCGACATAAAGATCGTACTCGTTTTCAACTTCGTCCATATCCATATCTAAAAGATTGTCTGGAGCCACTGAAAAGAATCCGTCTATCATCTTATCATCAATAACTTTATTCTTAGGGTTATTAGGATCAGTAAACTTTTTATGTAGATGTTGTCTAATCATATCAAGTTTCTTTGCTACTCCCTCGTCTACATTTTCAGACTTCATATAAGCAGGCTCTAAAATTTTAGTAATTTTTTGTGCGATTGCTAATTCTTCGTCTTGTCCTTCGTCTTCATATTCCTCTTCGTACATTTCGGAAGTGTTATATAGTGCAACTATTGCTGATGTGCCTGGTTGCTCGTCTTGTAAGACCTCAGCATCTGTGAATATATCATGAATAACTCCGTCTACTGCGTGTGCATCTAATTTTGATGGTAATTGTTTAGATATAGATTTTTTTAATTGTTCCAAACCTACTTCTTCTTTTAAAGTAGCTTTTTTCATACCGTTAAAAGTATCTACTTCTTTTCCTTTCTTAAACTCTACTGGTTTATCATGCTTATCGACCTTACTAGACTCGCCTGATAGTAGATTTATATAATGTAAAGGATCTTTTTTAAGATTTTTTATAGCTTTATCTTTTGCTTTGGCTTGATCTTCCTCAGATACCTTGTCATGAGACATTAGCCCCATTCCTTCTAATTCTGCATCGATACCTCTTCTTATGGCTTCGTCAGATATATTATCAAATTCAGCATATTCAGGTAATTTATCTTCTTCAGATATCATGCCTTTGCTTTTAAGTATTGATACAGTATCACTAAATCCATTGAATTGAGTGATAAGGTGGGGATGTGCAATACGAGCATCTCTAACGAATTGGTTTTTGGAAAAACTTTCGTTTAGTACCCCTCTATATTTTTCAGTTAACGTTTTCATCTAAATAATCAAACATTTTAGTGTTATAAGGTCTTTTTTTTTGCTTTACTACTTTGTAACCTAGCTTTTCAGCATGTTTAGTGGCTCTATTTTTTTTATTACCTTTACTAAACGCATAAGGAGTTTGGTAACCACCTACTCCTGCTGTCGTGCTCATTTCTTCTAATACTTCTCTTACTGCTTTAATTACTTGGCTTCGTTTCATAGTTTACGCATTTCGTTAACTAGATCGTAATATTGCATTAAATTAATAAGGTGATTATCAGTAATTTTTTCAGTCTTCTTCAAAGGAACTATTCCTTTAAATACTTCCTGTAATTTTATTTTTACTACTTCATCTTTTATTCTTGTACTAAGATCTTCTATTTCTTTTTTAATCTTCTCTACTTCTTCGTTGACTAAATTTCTAAGTCTAGTAGTAGAATTAACTGAAGTAATAAATTCTTTTAAAATATTTTTTTGCTCTGGTAGTAAGTTTTTATAGTTACTATTAAACTTTTCTAACAGAATTTTGAATGTAAGTAATCTTAAATCTTTATCATATTTAGAATACTCTTCTATTAATGTATCTTTAACTGCTTCTTTATCTATGGTAGTAGAGGTTAAATGCTCTAATACAGTTAATTTATTATTAACTAAAAACTCTGGGTTAACTAATGTGTTATTATTTTGAGCTTCTAATAAACAGTATAAAGCTGCAAGAGGTTTATAGTCTCTTACTTGGATAGCGAAAAATTCTTCTATATTATAGTTTTCTTTTAATTCAGCTATCAATTTATATTTAGACTCTTTTAAAGTCTTTTGACTAAATTTCCTAGAAATTTCGGTAATAGTAGATATAACTGTTTCAGCTTTTGCTTCGCTTAAATTATTATTTTTAAGTATATACTCATATAATTTAAGTTCTTTAGCAAGTACAGCTTTACCGCCGAAGTATTTCTTTAATATACCTACAGCAGCTGAGTCACTTTTAGAAAGTGTGTCAGCAGCAATTTGTTTAACTAACAGTTCGTAGATTAAACCGGTATTTTTAAACTTTGAGTGTTTTATCTTCATAATATACGGTTACTATATATAAATATGGGTTAGTCCTCTAAATCTCTTAATTGTGTTTCATCAAGTAGTTTAGAATCATCTTCTTTTTTATCTTCAAATATTAATTCTTTCTTTTCTTCAAAAGAATCTTTAATTTGTTGATAAACTGTTTCTGCTTTTGTAGTATTAGTTTCCATGACATTATCATTATCAGACGGGAATCCGCCATGCATTCCATGGACACCTAATCTATCTCTTCCACCCATAGGATCGTCGTTAGTACCGTACACCGACATTTTATCTCTTGGTCTACCGCCTTCAGGTCCTACTTCATTATAACCTGATGGCACATCACCAAATCCAGCTCCTTTTTCAGTAGCTGTTGCTCTCCTACCATACATTGAAGCTAAATCGTGTGGAGTACCGTATGATCTACCTGATTTAGCAGGATCATTACCTTCAGCTTCTATTTGAGCATGTCTGAAGGCTCTCTTACCATCTTCTCTAACTAAATCTCTCATTTCATTATAAGTATCTTCTGACATATCAAATATGTTCTCATAAATGTAATCTGAGGAGAATAATTTAGAATCTTTCATTTGATTAGCTAGATCAACTTTTTCTTTTAGTAGAGCTACTTTCTCTTGTTCGTATATAACAGAAGGATTGGTAAGTTTAATTTCAAAATTAGTTAAACTCTCTCCAGTGAATCCTTGAGTATATAAATGGACCAAAGCAATTTTAGTTAACTCTGATTCTAAGATCTTTTGTATTCTTTCTACAGTTCTTGCAAATCTTATATCTTCTGCTGCTAATGTCGCTTTACCTTGTAAGTCTCCTTCGTACCCGAAATATGCTTTTGGAATCTTAAGAGCAGCAAACATCTTAGCTTGTAGATATTGAATATCATTAGTACCGTCGTAATCTAAACCTTTAGTAGTTTCGATTCTAGTAGAAGCATCTCCTCCTCTTACAGGAACATAGAAATCCTCCATCATGTTCTGCATATTAAACTTCAAGTTATATTGACCAGTTTTAGGATCAACATAAGGAGTCTTTTTCATAGTGTTGATAGTCTTTTGCATAAACTGATCAACTTCTGCAGGAGGAATAGAACCAACATTAACAAAGAAAGTTCTCTTTTCAGGAGCTCTCATAATACGATGAATTAACATCGCATCTTCCATTAACGTTAATTGTTTAAATATTTTTCTAGCCGGTTCGATATAGGACCTACCGTAAGGTAAATAAGCATGATCAGAAAGTAATCTAAAATGAGCTACTTCGTAATTATCTAGTTTAATTACGTTTGAATCTCTTTTAGGTATATAATTTGGATCTGCTGTTGATGCCAGACCTGCTGGATCTATAGTAAACTGCACTTCAGAAGGTTTCTCTGCATTGGCACCTTCGTGTCTAGACATATTATAGACTGTGTATGGAAGAATATTATAGACACCAAACTTTTCAGCTATTTCTAACTTTAAGAAGTAATCTCCATACTTAAGCATACCTCTTGTCCACGACCATAAATTAAATTCAATATTTAATACATCATAAAATAAATTGTATAAAACTCTTTGTAAATTTTCGTCTGAAGATTTAACTGATAGTACTTCTCCTAAATCGTTTTTCAAAGTAGCTTCGTCAGCTAATATATCTAACGCAGAAGCTATAATAGGATCAGTATCCATTGCCTCATAATCAGAATATAGCTGTATTCTTAATGTTTGATAATTAAGAGTGGGGTTAAATAAGTTTTTATTATTATATATGTGTAATCTTGAAAACCTATCGATAAGTGCATTAGTTTCAAAGTTACCAGTAGATTGAATACGATTTATGTCGGCTACCTTAAGTTCGGTACCTCCTACGTTTCTTATAATTACATCCGAAGAAAAAAGTCTTTGCAGTCTTCCAAATAGTGATTTATCGGCCATTCAATGAATATTTAGATTCAGTATATATTATAAATAGCTACGTTATAACAACCAAGATATATCTTCTTGCCCGTAGCCATTATCTATAAGATAAGGATTATTTTGCTGATTTCCAACTGATTTCATTACTCCTTTGTTTTTAGCATTTAAATTCTGGAATGATGAAAGTTGTGCTCTAGCTAAGTCCATACCTTGTTGTCTTAATCTTAAAGCAGTATCTCTTACGTATAATGCTGTAGCACAGGATATTAGTAAATCATCATTATAATTAACTTGTGCTTGAGGTTTACCATTTTTCCATACAAAAACTCTCATTTCTCCTATTAACCTCTTCGATTGTATAGTAACTCCTCTTTCTCTAATATATTCTATCATTTTAGCAACTACTAGAGGTCTAGTTCTAACTGACATAGTAAACCCGGGTACAAGTTTATCTCTTTCATATTTTGACATATATGATTCTACAGTTTCCATTTGAGAAGTAGAACTGTAATATAAATTGCTATACTGTCTTTCCATTATCTGTTCTATAGTAGCCCATCCTATATTAGCGTTTTCAACTACTAATAACGCTTGATTATATTCAGTAGCTATACCTACTAGAACGTTACCAAAATCTTTAGGTGATAATTTACCTTTATATTCTCCTACTTGAGTGCAAGATTCTATATCAAATATATGAAATGCGGAATAATCAGCAGAATCACCTCTCGCAACGTCAGCTACTACCATATAAGATTTAGTATAGTCTACACCTTCCCAAATCCATAAATTAGTATCAACTCCCCTTTTTTCTAAAGGTTCCTTTAAATATGTTTGTTCATAAAATAACATATCATCAGGTTCAAATACAGTATCACCGGAAGCTAAGAAATCACAATCACATTCTTGTCCCGCCATTCTAGGTCCTAAATCAGAGTCTTGTTGTTCTCTCCATTCTTCATTTCTTTCAGGATGTACTGTCCAAGGTAGTTTAATAGGTAAAAATGAATTTTCACCACTTTCAGCTTTTTCCCAAGTTTGATGAAACCAGTTACCAATACCATTAGGAGTTGATAAAGCCATACATTGACCTCCGGTAGCTAATGTTTGTTGTGCTGCTGTAAATGTTTCGTCAATATTATCTATAAATGCTGCCTCATCTATAAGTAATAAAGATACTGCTTCGGATCTAGCTGCATCAGTATTAGAAGATTTTGCTGTAATTTTAGAACCGTTTTTAAGTCTTAAAGATAATTTATTTTTTTCTAGAGCTGGTAATCTTAACCATTTAGGTAGCTGATCATACATAAACATAGTTTTAGAAACTAAGTTACGAGCAGTTGCTTGAGTAGTTGCCAGAGCTAATACGTTTTTATCTTTATGAAATAACATCATCCACAAAGCATATGCAGCAGATAAAGTTGATATACCTAACTGTCTTGATTTTAAAGTAATAATATATTGATTATCTCTAAATAAATGTAATACTTTAGATTGAAAAGGATAAAGGCTAAATAGTATTCTACCACGAGTAGGATGCTGAATATAGCAATACTTCTTCATAAAGTACGCCGGATCTTTAGCGCACTTGATGTACTCTTGTGCGATTATCTTTTTGATATTCTGTGACATAACTATTTACTTTTACTAACCTTTAATCCTAATTTATCAGAATCATGGTTAGGGCTATTTTTAGATAAATGACTAACTTTAAAATTACCTGATTCTATAACTTTAACTTCGCCCTGTAAGCTACCAGGATTTAAAAAGTATTTAACATATTTTACTTCAACGTAATTATTAAATATATCGTTAAAGTTTAAATCAGGATCGTTATTTATTTCTTTTACAAACGCTTTTTCTATTATAATTCTATCTCTATGAGATTGTTCATCTTCAGGTTTTTTACCTAGTTTAGGAAAATGTGGATATATTTTTTTATATTCTTTTACTTGGTTTTTTAAAGTATTACTTCCAAATAACTCTATAGCTTTAAAAGCACCTTCATAAACTGAATTATTATTAATTATATTAGTAAAGTTTCTTATTTTATCGGAAACTTCTCCGTCTAACAAATCTACTAATTTTATGACGTCAATATATTTTACTGTATTACCGACTGAAGATCCAGATTTAGCGCTTACTTGTACCCTATCTTCTCCTTTATATAGTATATAGTCTAATAACCTATAATTACCAGCTCCTGGAAATTCTACTGAATCGCATCCTATCTGTAATCCGTATAACAGAGCACCGTGAGGTTCTCCGAAATTTTTATTTACTTCGTTAAAAAACCCTCTAGGTAACTGCTCTTTTTCTTCAGCAGATAAAGATCCTTTACCGGTAATAGCTAAAAGAAGAGCTTTTCTCTGTATATCATTTAATACTTTATTATTTTTTATACCGTTAATTAATTCACTTTGTAAAGTTTGAAGACTAATCTTTTTATCTAAAGTTAATCCTAATTGTTGAGGTTTAAGTTCAAAAAATTCTCCTGCTTTTACTCCTGTTGGTTTTAAGGTAATACTTATACCGTCTACTTTAAACTTACCTTTTTTATTTAATAAATTAGGTCCATAGTTACCAGAGTTTTCAAAACTACTTAATAAACTTGGTCTATCATCAGTATAAATTACTATATGTGTTTTTGAGGCTGGTTTTATTTGATCTTTTGTTATTTCAAACTCTTCTATTATTTTTTCAGCTAATTTTTTAGCTGCAGGGGTAAGTACATCGTATTCTAATTTTACTAATTCAGCTACTAAAGGATTATAACCAAACAAGGATTCGAATATGTTTATATCCTCTTTATTACTGATATCAGGATATCCTTTCTTGGTTCTAAACGACCATTCTAATATGACTTTATCTATAAGATTCATAACGTTAAATTATGCTGCTGGGTCTTCAGCTGGTTCCTCGAAATCGACTGGTTCACCTGTTAAATCAGCTCCTCCTGCATCTCCACCAGCATCATCTCCTAATCCACCACCTCCGGTATCATCTCCTAGTCCACCACCGGCATCATCATCTCCTAAGCCGCCTCCGCCACCTCCAGCATCATCTCCAGGAAAATCTCCTCCACCGCCTCCGGCAGAACCTCCTGTGTCAGTATCAGCAGGTTCTCCTTCGCCAGCACCGCCCATCGGGCCTTCTTTATATAGTATAGCTAATTTATCTAACGCTTGTTGATAATCGTTAATTTTATTTATGTAGAATCTTTTACCCATAATTTGAGCTTCGAATCCATTACCGGTCCATTTCATAATATAGTCTTGACCGTTCTTTAGATTGATTCTAAACTCAGTAGGTCTTGGAGATATCCAATCTATTTTATCTACAAACTCTTTAAAGTCTTCTGTCTGTAATTTTATAATAGCTGCTTTTAATGTAGGAAACTTAGATAAAATTTGATCAGTAGCATCTTCTAAAACAGTATCTTTAGGAGCTTCATCATCTCCTTCTTCTTCTGGTTCTGGTTCTTCTTCTTCTTTTAATTCATCTAATAAACTTTCTGCTAAACTAAGTTTACTTTCTTTATAATAGTCAGGATCTTCGTAGTAATCATCTTCTTCTCTCCTACGTTGATCGTAGTCGGTGTAAGCATCGTATCTATCTTGATCGCTTTGTGCTGCATTTAGCATATCATTTAAATCGTAATCTTTTTCTAATGCAGGATTTTTTAAAGTTATTGCGTTAGGTAAGTCATCTCCTCTACCTATGTGGAGTACAAAATCTTGACCTTCTTTATACTTAGACTGTAAATGATCAACTACATCTTGAATAGCATCTAAATCGTATCCAAAGGTAACTAAGTGTCCTTCTTCTTCGTTAACTATTTCTTTTCCTTTTATTCTACGGAAAGTAATTCCATAAACATCTCCATTACCAAAATCAACGTTAGCCATATCGTCCATTACTTTGACTACTTTGCCTTTTTTGCCGTCTTTAGTAAGTATATCTCCAACTTTTACTTCGTCAACTTTACCTACTGCGGTATCATAATCCATAGGTCTGTTATATACAGATGCTGCTTTTTCAATAGCATTATCAATCTTATTTAACTGATCACCATACATATCAGCTACAGGTCCTCCTTGTGGTTCGATATCTGGATCGTTTTCCATTTCTCTTTCTACTTGAGCTCTCTTGATCTTTAACTTACGAACTATTTCTCTTGCTTTTTCTTCTTTTCTTTCTGCACTAGCTTGTGCTCTTGCAGCAGCTTTACCTTCAGGAGATTTTTTATATGCATCTAATTTTTTTAAATCATCAGCTCTCATCTTTGCAACTCTAGATTTAATCATAACAGGATCGTTATAATCTAATTTTTCTAATATAGTTTTTGCTTTTTTTAATCCTTCAGCCATTCTTCTCATTTTCATAAGATCATACTGCTTGGGATGATTAGTTCTTAAATATCTTTGAAGTTGTCTAAATAAAGTTTTGATATTTTCAAATATTTCTTTTGCTGCAGCATCGTTCTTAACTGCATCAACACCCATTAAAGTTCTTATATCTTTGATTATTTTAACGAATGAATTATAAAGTTTAGAATAAGAAGGAAGTCTAACTAGTCTATGTCCTACTGAACCTGTTTCTTTATTGTAACTTGTAGTAAAGTAGTATGTTTCGTAATCAGCGTCTACGTAATCTCTATTAGGATCTCCAGGTGCATTTTTTCCAAATACTTTTATTTCTTTAGAAAACTTTTTTTGCATATCTGCAGGAAGATCTTTAAATTTAGTTAATTTAGGATTATCTTCAAATTCTTTTTCTAAATCAAAACTTTCATCATCTTCATCTATAGTACCAGATACAGGTCCTCTTCTAGCATAAAAGTCACGCTGTGCTTCAGCTTCTCTATCTAAACCAGTCATAACATGGTCAACTATATCTTTTAAACCTTCAGTTGAAATACTTACTGGTGTATAGTTTCCATCTGTCATATATGAATCCATACCAGCAACACTTGAACGACCTGCTTGTCTCATTCCTGCTTCAATAGCATCTTTTTGATCAATTCTATAACCGCTCATTCTACTGATTGTAAATTCGTCAGTATCTTTATTATGTTGAAATATTACTGCTTGAGGAGATCTACTTTCACCTTTACTGACCATATACCCTTCAAATCCAGGTTTACCGCCATCTGAGCTACGTTCAGTTATGTCGTATCCTCTATTATTAAAGTAATCGAATAGCAGTCCGCCATCCATTTCGTTGAGTAGCGATACGTATGATTCTAATATGAGCTTTTCTAATTTATGCATATTATTTCTTTTTCTTTTTGTAGCCTTTATGCCAGTGTTCTTTTTGAGTAACTATCTGCAATTCTTCAACAGGTATATCTTCTACTACTTTTTTACCTTCTTTAAATAGTACGTCATAATGAGTAACAACATATTTATTTCCTTCTTTGATTAAAGTATGTTTCTCTGGAATACAAATACCTTCTCCGTAAGTTTCGTGAACTACTTTAGCAGCACAATCGTGTTTATAACCAGGAGCAGCTTCTTTAGTAAGATTATCAATATATTTTGCTTGACCGGCATGTCCTTTAGAAGATTTCTTTAGAGACTTGCTCATATCTTTTAATTTGCTTTTTTCAGCTTTAGATAATTCAGCTTCATTCTTTTCAGCTTTTGTAGCATAGATTGCTTTTCTTTGAGCATCTGATTTATACTTACCTTCTTGTTTTACTTCACCGCTTTTAACCATTTTTTGGAATTGCTTGATATCATCCTTATCGTTTCCTGAGGTTTTAAAATTACCAACTGATTTGCCATTTTTAGCTATTGTTAACTCAGGGGTATTGGATTTTTTTACTAATTGATAACCATCATGTTTTGCTATAACACTATCTCTTACCATTTCTTTTAACTTTCCTTCGTTAGTATAGACTTCTCCGTCTTCTATTTCAAATCCTTCTTCTTCTAATCTATCTACAAATCCACCTAAAGTAACATCATATCTGTTAGCTGAATACATATTACTAAAAGCACCGTAAGCATCTAGTCTTGATAATGAGTTTGGAAATACTTGTCTTACTACTTCTCTAGCTTCTTCTCCTTTAGCCTCGATTTCATCAATCAAATCTCTTAATTCTTGAATAGCATCATGAACTTCATCTTCACTTACTTCTGCTAATTGTTGACCTTTACCTATATTAGCTACAGCTTTTTCTAAAGCATCTTTTACTT
>VMHT01051174.1_pt1 | contig 28140 bp, 49 predicted proteins | sample 4693611 | NCBI WGS metagenome assembly VMHT01 (sample SAMN12280063, study PRJNA550983) | marine metagenome | isolation source: seawater sampled from same location over 5 years 0.02-0.2 micron viral filtrate | place: USA: collected off the coast of southern California halfway between the port... ... | reverse complement strand
CAGGTCGGACGACGGCGGTACGGTTTCAGGCCGAATCTCCATGAACAACCCAAACCTTCAGCAAATCCCCGCCCGTGACCCAGAGTTGGGTCCGATGATACGCGGTTTGTTCTTGCCGGAAGAAGGGGACCAGTGGGCCGCAATAGATTTCGCGCAACAGGAACCACGGATCTTGGTTCACTATGCGTATGTCTATGGCAAAAGTAAGGGGCTTACTTTGGACGGTGTAGAAGAGTTTGTCCACGGCTATCGGAACAATCCCGACATGGACTTTCACACAATGGTTGCAGAAATGGCACAGATACCACGTAAGCAAGCGAAAACAATAAACTTGGGCCTGATGTACGGTATGGGGGTCGGTAAAATGTCTGACCAACTAGATATCACGCTTGACGAAGCCAAGGACTTGGTCCGTCAATACCATACACGGGTACCTTTTGTTAAGATGCTGATGACAGGCGTGCAAAACAGACTCAACGACAAGAGCAGTAGCGGTTCTATTCGGTCCCTGTTAGGACGTAAGTGTCGGTTTGATCTGTGGGAGCCCGATACATTCGAGATGAACAAAGCGCTCCCGTACCGCGAAGCGGTGCAAGAGTATGGCGATACGACACGCCTAAAGCGTGCGTATACCTACAAGGCCCTGAATAGATTAATTCAGGCGTCAGCCGCTGATATGACCAAAAAAGCCATGATAGATATATATAAAACAGGCCGTATACCGCTCATACAAATCCACGATGAGATAGCTATGTCGGTCAAAGACATGAAAGATGCAGAAACTGTTTCGCAGATGATGGAAACTGCGGTACAATTAGAAATACCGAGCAAGTGTGACATTGAAGTTGGCCCCGACTGGGGAACTGCTAAATAATTTTTTACTGCTAACACTTGCTCTGGTTCTTTCCTCCCACCCTAGCCCCGCCAAGCGGGGCTTTTTTTGTTGCATCTTTACATATTATCTTATATAGTCCTGTAAGATACTATATAAGGACCCCTTATGGACACAGAAAAATGGAAATCGGTCCTCGTTCCCAAAGAAGTGTACGAGGAAATCAAGCGAACAAGCTCGGATCGCGGACGAACAATCAGCGGTCAGCTAAAAATTATTTGGCAAATTTATAATAAATTAAAAGAAAAGCTTGATCCTAAGCCTTGACTAAAAAAAATTTGGGCTTAGTATGGGATAAATTGCATATATTACCATAGGAGAGAGATATGACACCTGATATTGTTTACTTTATTTTGTACCTGATAACCGTACCCGACATTGAGAGCGATCAACGGGCCATGCACCGTATTTACTTTCAAAGTGCGGACCAATGCGAACATTACGCAGAAATGTTAGGCCAACAAAACGATCCTATTGTCGGAAAGAAAAACTGTGTTAAAGTAGATACATATCTCCCCGAGATTAGAATACCCTTACCCAAGCCCGAGTTTATGAAATGAAGTTAGAAGAGCTGTTTAACATTAATAATTTTCTTAAAAAACCAAACACGGACCACCAAATACGGCACTTTAGTAGGGACATAGTAGAAAAATTTCATCGAATGATACGCCGCAAAAAGAAGAAAGATATCGATTTTTCTAAAATTTTTGATGACGAAGAAACAATTAAACGCATAAAACGAAAAAAAGACTTGTAAAGTCTTATATAGTCGCGTATAACTACATACTGAGGGAAGTCATAGGCCCTCTCCCGTAGTTAAAGAAGAGCCCTCCAGAGATCTGGGGGGCTTTTTTTGTGTTGACAGGCCATTTTATCTGTGATTATATGGGATTATGTCAACTACAGGAGAAAACATATGACTAAAGTATGGGTATTTAAATTTAGGGAAAGCGGTGACGAAGATGATGTGGTCGTGTTTGACTCTAAGCCGTCCCGAGAACAAATGGATGAGGTATTGTTAGAGTATCTCGATCAGTTGTTTATTGATAATAAAACTACTCCCGCTCAAGAACGGGCTAGGGAAAATGACGATGACTTTGAGTATCTCTATTACGAGGATCTTTGGGAAAGAGAAGTACTTAGTGGTTCCGACGATAAAAAATGTCTGCAAGAAAAACTAGCGGAGGTGTATGAGATGGCCGCTAAGATAGAGCTTGATACAGCACGGCTAATTAGTATGGCCGAAGATACATTGAGGAAAAGCTAATGAAGTATCGCGTAGAAGGTGTGCAGACTACCGTCTTATTTATAGAAGCCGATAGCCCCGAAGAAGCGCAAGATATAGCAACAAATGATTATATTTGGGACGAGGCTCAAACCGCCCCTGATAGATATGGCGTTCATTTTAACGTAGAGGAGCTTTGAACATGATCACATTCAAAAACGAACTGCCCATGGACCACGAAAGGTCTTTGGAGCATCTTGTCGGGCTTTGGACACAGGATCTAATAAATCATTATACCGATACACCCTTCAGCACTAACTATGATGCGTGTTATGAGTCCGCGTGGGCCGAGATAGAAGAAGAGTTCCATTGGGAAAAATTAGAAATGGTGGAGGTATAAATGACAGTACGTGTGCATCTACAAAGCAAAACGGGCTCTTGGTCCGAGGAAATCGCAACGTTTACGTGCGAAGAGTATTACGAGGTATGCATCACGGCCCTCGAAACATGGGCCAAGAAGAATGGCCATATAATCACAGAAAGCGTAGAAGAGGAGAACGATAATGATAAATAAACTAAAAACACGCCTTCAAAGAGAAATAAAACAACACTCTGTGCCTAGATTAGAATTGCATGACGATAGCAGTCTTATGGAAATACATAGAGAGGGCGAAATTACGGGTAGGCTAGATCTTGCAAAAGAGTTGTTAGAGATGCTTTCTAAAATTACCGAACCAAAAAAATATGAACGCATTAACCTAAATCCAAAAATAGAAAAAAACGTGCCAATACCAAAAAAACAAAACAAATATTTTTGGCTGAGAGATATGGAGGTAATGGATAGTGTTTTGTTGACCTCTAATGAGAAAAGAAGAGTTTACGATTATATTCATAAAATAAAAAACTTTAACTCAATTCTTTATAATTCCTATTTTGACGATAAAGAATTTAAATTTAGTGCCGAAGGTGACGGGTTTCGAATGTGGAGGAGTAAATGACCCTCAAAGAACTCCGCATCGCCAAGAAAGTTTTACTGAGCTTGATAGATGACTCTTACGACACGCTCCGTAATTGTCCCGAGGCCCGACAAGATCCGTCCAACATACACGCCACAGTAAAAGAACTAAAAGGCGCGATTGACGAAATCGATAGACATATTAACATAGAGGAGAACGATAATGACAAAAACAAAAAATAAATCATGGGAAATTACTCACGAACAACGGGTCAAGATATCTCAAAATATGCAATGCATCATAAATATTGAATTAGCCACAGCAGAACATTGCCCAATAGATTACAACGATATCTGCAATCTCATGTCCCTAAAATGGGACTTGTTCAATATACTGGGGATTGACCACCAAAAAAATGAAGAGGGGCATCGTAGTATTTATAATAAATTAGTGCTAAAATCTGAGGACGATGGAGCAGATACTTAATTATATTATCGAGTACGGGGAGCGCGGACTGCTCCCCGATGACGTTGAAACACAGAAAATTATAAAAATAGCCAAGTATATAAAATACACAAACCTAGTTTATATCGCGCAAGACTTTGAAAACCTCGCCGATATGATCTTACACGAGGATCGGGATGGACATAAGAAGCACTAAAACAGATAAAACAAGCATTCGAAAATCAAAATATAGCGTAAGGCGTATAGGTAATTATAATATAGACGCCATCAAGCACATGGGTAAGCTCAGTTTGAAGATCGAAACTATCACAGATCAGGTAGAAAAGATGATACTGGATTATAAAAAGATCAATATTAATAGTCCGCAGATCTCGCCCGAAGAGGCCTCCTATAATCGGGGCGCGGTAGACGCTTTGCAAAAAGTTTTAGAAAATTTAAAAAAAGATTGTAATAAATTTGGTTGACGTAACGTAAACTTGTTTCACATGAAACATTAATAATTTTTTACTTGACAAGGTCCTTTAACTATTATTAACTGATAAATACCCAGGATGGGTAATAATTAAAGGAGAACCTATGACAATAAAAATTAAACTTTTATCCAGTAAACAAATACAACGGCTCTCGGATCACGAACTTAAAAGACGAAGAATAATAAGTACTCTAGCGCGAGAAATATGTGAAGTTCGAGAAAACGAGAATGCAGAGCAAGCTTTTGATTTAGAAGTAGCTATTTTAACCTATGAGTTAAAGCAACGACAAAGAAAGGAAATAAGGATATGAACGAACCTAAATTAAAAGACGAAGAAGTAAAACTTCTTCTAATGACATTAGAGAGTTGTATCTTTCCAGAAGAATTTAACAGACACCCAAAGAATAGAAGTCGTTCTGTTCAACTCAGGACCGAAAGAAAATTAAAAGCTATTCAAAGGTATAGAGGAGATGCCAAGTAATTTTGTAATTAAAGAAGTAGTCGGGCCTGACAAAAAGGTCCGCTACTATATCGAGGGCGTCGGCCACCCTATCACAAACAAGGTCGATAATCTAAAAGACGCGGAGCAAATGCTCAAGAAACAAATTGAGTTCGGAGATGGTCGTTTCCGAAACTACTGGCATTTGTTGATCCCACCTATATGACGTTCAGATATTTTTTTTTCTTAAACTTTTATAATATTGGCGGGATAGGCGGGATGGCGGGATAAACGTCCTGAAGTGCCTTATTTATATATAGAAGATCTATACCACTACTATAACGTTAGTGAAAATGGAGGTGGTATAGCTAGTTAATGGCCAAAAGGTCTTATAGGGGTCTGAGAATTTTTTTTATAATTTTTTTTAGCTGAGTATATATAAGGGCTGAATAAACAATTAGGGTTGACAGTCTTATATAAAGTCCCATATAGTAATTGAATTAACTACTATGGAGAAAACTATGTTTACTAAAATTGAACTTTATCTTTCGTCTTCTATTAAAGACGCTGAGGACTTTCTAAAGGACAATTCTGTCCAGAACGACAATCTTAGTCATTTTCTAACTGAGCAAGCTAAAGATAAAATTAAAAGTGAAACTCGTTTAGAAATATGTAAGGGCCTTTTAAAAGTTTGTGAGAAAGAAAACAAAAAGTTAAAAACTCTTTTGAATGAACTTGAAAAATGGTCGGCCGCCGCCGATGAAGATCACTTGGGTTTTGGTAAAGATATAATCGACGATTTACTTGATCTTTACAATATCAGAATAAAGACCCCAATAAAGTTAAGGGGGTTTAAATGAAAAAATATAATAGTGTATGCTATCTAGGTTTTACAGTAGAGCATTTTAAAGAGGATGCGTCCGATATTACGGGGGCCGACATAAGACGTTTATTGGAAAACCGATTAAAAGTTAGCGATGACCTATTGCTAGGGGAAGTTGTCGGTAATCTTGAAGGCCCCATTGAAACTGACATAGGTAGTGTAAAGATAGATGAACTAACCGTAAAGTTACCTTTTGAAACGCATAACCATTCGGTGCATTGGTACCCTGCTAACGAATACTTTGTTGTCAGAAAAATAGGATATAAAGAAAGCATATCGCGGCATCCTGATTTTTTTAGCGCCGCGAGACAAGCAAAGTTATTAGATGAAGAAGGGGGGTGAGTAATAATTTTTATATTTAGGTTGTTAGGATGGATTATATACGGCCGCGACTATAATAGGTTACAACAACAGGCCGCTAACCGTCCCAAAAGAAGAAAACGCCGTTAGTTGTCAGGCCCCGTTAAAAAAATATTTGGCGGGGTCTTTTTTTTACTTGATTTATCTTATATTATCTTATATCTTATCAGGCGGGGCAATGTGTCCCGTCAATTTTAACTACTAATGAGGAAAATACTATGACTATACAAACTACAACTCAAAATATCTTAGCTAATGCAAGCGCGGCCGCAGAAGAAAACGCAAAATTTGAAGGCTTCCCGCCTTTAAAAGAATGTAACTATACTGCTGAGTTTAGGCCGCTTCAATATGGTACTACAAAAAACATTGTTAAGGATGAAGCGGGAAAAGATAAAGTTACTTGGTCCGATTTTAAACCGATTGAAGCTTCAGGCGGTCAAGCTATTGTCAGGACTGACAATAATAAGGTTTTGGGTATTATGAAAAAACGTTATGCCATTGCAAATAATCCCGACATTATTGTTCCCGTTCAAGAATGTTTAGAGGATTGTTTACCGAAGGGCGCTATGAACGGTATCCAGTTAAAAGAAGCGGTTTCCGACGGCGGCGCGGTTGCAAGGTTCGGTTATCACTTTGAAGGGTTAGGCCGCGAGATTAGGCAACTAACAAAAGTACCTACCCAATTAAATTTCATGGTTCAAGTTGTTAATTCTTTTAATGGTCAAACTGCTATACGTTTACAGGCGGGGGGCTTAGATTTAGCGTGTTTAAATGGTATGACTAGCTTACTTGAATTAAAAGCGGGTACTTGGGGCCATACAGCGGGATTTAAACCCGAATATATAAAGCCGTGGTTAATCGATCAAATAGCCTTTTATGAAAAGAAAGTTGAAGTTTGGCAAATGTGGGCAAATAGGGAAATTACACCCGAACAAGCCGAAAAAGTTTTAACTGAAAATTTTCCCGCTAGTAAAAGCGAGATAGCACGGGCCGAAAAAAAAGGGAAAGTTGCGGGGGAAATTCAATCTAAAATGGCCCGTTCTATGATGGAACAATTTGAAAGAGAAGTAGCCGCGCGGGGGCAAACTGTTTGGTCCTTATATAGTGCCTTAACTTTTTATAGTTCTCACAATAGCGAATTATTTAAAGTGAAAAATTCCCCCGAATATGCACAAGACGCCACAACCGCCCGTGACAACGTCGAGAGAACGTTAATAGAAAGAGAAAGAAAAGTTTCCGAAATAGAGAGATCGGAAAGCTTTCAAGAATTGGCCGTTGTTTAGTCTAAAGTAAACCTTTTAAATTTTATCGGGGCGGGGTGTTTACATCCCGCCTTTTTTCGTTTATAGTATGCGATTAAATATAACTATATGGGATAACTTAATATGACACTTTTAACAAATTCAAATAGCACGGGCCAAAAAACAAAAGGCCTTGCAATTACTTATAGAAGCGGCGCGGGTAATAAATACGGGTCGTGTCCGATTAGCTGTAAACTAAACATAAGCGGCGCGGGTTGTGGCAATACTTCAAAAGATATTGATCAAGATTATCTTGATGTTATTTACAACAACGTTCCGAAAAAAGGCTTTTCTTTTACGTATTCTCATTTCCCCTTTAAGCTATGGTTCAAAGATTTTGATAAAAAAATACGCCACAAATTTGCTGTTATAAATTTTAGCGCTGATAGTATCAAAAGCGCTTTAAATAGTTTTCGGGCGGGGGTACCTACTGTATGGACCGCCCCCACAACTTTTTGGAAAGACAACGAAGCAAAAAAGGTTGTAATTAAAGACGGGGTCAAATTTATACGTTGTCCCCAAGAAACGGTTAATACAACGGGTTGTAATAATTGCGGCGGGGAAAACGCCCCATTATGCGCAAGGCCCTATAGAGATTATATTGTTACTTTCACCGCCCATGGTTCAAAAAAGAAAACTATTGATAAGGGGGAAAAGGGCGGTTGCTATGCGGCGGGGGGTAATGTTAATTTACATTGGACCCGCATAAGCGAAACACCCCAAAAAGAAAAGGACCATAAAACATTGAAACGGTTTATAAAATCACTTGCGCCGCGTACCGTGTTGAGACACCACGTTGCGGGGGATATAGGCAAGCTTTAGATTAATCCTTTTATATGCCCTAAATTAGGCCCCTATACGGGGCCTTTTTTTATTCTTGTATTACATCCTATAATATCTTACAATGCCCCATACGGGGCAATCCCGCCCCGCTTTAACTACGAGGTAAACACTATGGAACTACGCGAAGTAAACAAAAACAAAATTGAATATTTCAAGTTTAATGAAAACTCAAATACTGTTTGGTTTATTAATCATTACAACCGTGACGACAAAACGTATTCGGTGTCAAAATTTGACGATATAAACGTCGAAAAGTTTATAAAAGCTAGTAAGAAAGTCTTTACTGATTTCGAATTTTAAGCGCCCTTAAACCCTTTTTTAAGGCCCCTACACGGGGCCTTTTTTTTGCTCATTATATTTTAGTTAAACAAGCGCGGGGCCGCCGCCCCTTGGCCTTGTAAAACGTATAGGATCCGCCGCCCCTTGGCCTTGGACCGCGAACCGTGGACCGTAGGCCGCTAACTATACCCCGCCCCGCGTAGTTTTATTTCTTTAAACATATACCCCGCCCCGCGTACCTTGGACCATGGGCCGCGTACCGTTTTTAATTGTTCGGGTCCCTTCTAATATCGGGTCAAATAGCGGGGACCGTGTACAAAAAACAGAAAACAAAAGACCACGGCCACCGTTTGTGCACGCGGTAGCTAGGGCCATGTTTTTCACAAATAATCATGTAAAAAATGATATGAATGTTTCACGTGAAACATTGCCTAAATATTGTGCAGAAAAAAGGTTCTTGTTAACTGCCTAAAAAACGTGCATATTAAGGCTGTTTATTAACCATCAACCGAGGTCCGAGAATGAGGAAGCGAAAACTAGGCAAAGCGGGGATACGTTACGAGACACGTGGTCGAAAACCCGCCACCATAAAAACCCCTTTGACACGAAAACAAGAACTGTTTGTCCGCGAGCTCGTTAGCCGCGATGGGCAGGTCACGTTACGCGAAGCAGCAGAGAATGCCGGGTACAGTGCAACGAGTGCACACACACGTGCCTATGAGTTAACGAACCCGAATATATCGCCGCACGTTGTTCATGCGATCAAAGAATACCGTCGGGCTTTGGATGAAAAGTATAGTATTACGTTTTCACGACACGTGAGAGATTTACAGCGTATTCGGGACGAGGCATTACAGAATGGGGCATTTTCGGCGGCTGTGCAGGCGGAATATAGACGCGGTCAGGCGCAGGGCGATATATATGTTAATAAATCTGAGATACGACACGGGAGCATAGACAGTATGTCTAAGGAAGAAGTTATGAAAGCATTGAAGGAGATAAAGGATAGTTATGCCCCAGTCACAATCGACATCACCCCAGAAGAGGATAACGATAGCCGTGAAGAAGGAGAGCGGCTTTTACAAACAAGTGAAGGAAGCGGCGCAAAGAGTAAGTCGAAAGCTGTCGCTAACGCGAATTGAAAACTGGGTCGGAGCCGGAATCCCAGACGTCCTCCTCTGTGATACCCATGGTTGTTTTCATTTTGTTGAGCTCAAGTTTACGACGACGGACAAAGTAGATCTGCGCCCGTCACAGGTATCGTGGCTCACGAAACACAAACACGCCTCTTGTTGGATATTGATTAAGAAGCAGAAGAAGCCGTCGGAGCGTGCAGAATTATTTTTGTTTAAGGCAGAGGATGCGGTAGATTTGAAGATGGACGGATTAAAAGATCAGAAGCCGGAGTTTCACTGTATGCAGCCGTTTCGTTGGGACGATATGTTTTTTAAGATTGTAGGGGCCCCCTGATGGATGTTTCAGAGCAGGAGGCCAAGCTAAAACTTAGACTGGCACAGTTAGAAAAGCACGAAAGGTGTCAGGAGGACTTTTTAATTTTTGTAAAAAATATGTGGCCGGATTTTATTGCCGGTCGGCATCATAAGATTATTGCGGAGAAGTTAGAGCGTGTGGCAAAGGGCGAGCTGAAGCGTTTGATTATCAATATGGCCCCGAGACATACCAAGTCGGAGTTTGCAAGCTTTTTGTTTCCGGCGTGGATGATGGGCCGTAATCCAAAGATGAAGATTATTCAGGCAACGCACACCACGGAGTTGGCTGTGAACTTTGGACGTAAGACCAAGAACCTTATTGATAGTGATGAGTACAAGGATATCTTTCCGACGGTGAATTTGTCAGCGGACAGTAAAGCATCCGGTCGGTGGGACACGACATCGGGGGGTATGTATTATGCGGTTGGGGTTGGTTCGAACTTAGCGGGTCGTGGTGGAGACTTGGTGATTATAGATGACCCGCACTCGGAGCAGACGGCGATGTCGAACACGGGTTTTGATGATGCGTGGGACTGGTATACTGGGGGCCCCCGACAGAGACTACAGCCGGGCGGTAGTATTGTTTTGGTGCAGACCCGGTGGTCCGAGAAGGATATGACGGGGCAGTTGATGCGTGCGATGGCTAAAGACGACTTAGCGGACCAGTGGGAGGTTGTGGAGTTACCGGCGATTTTTCCGGATGGGGATCCGTGTTGGCCGGAGTTCTGGAGCCTCGAGGATTTAACAGCGGTTCGCGCATCGATACCGCCCAGTAAATGGAATGCGCAGTATCAGCAGAATCCGACGGGTGAAGAGAACGCGATTATACCTAGAGAGTGGTGGCAGAAATGGGAGAAGGAGAATATTCCTAATCTTGAGTATGTGATACAGAGCTACGATACGGCGTTTACGAAACGCGAGACATCGGACTATAGCGCGATAACGACATGGGGTGTGTTTTATCCAGAAGAAGCGGGGGGACCCCCGGCGTTGATACTTCTTGATAGTCAGAAGGATCGGTGGGACTTTCCTGAGTTAAAGCAGGTAGCGTTAGAGCAATATAAGTATTGGGAGCCTGATACGATTATAATAGAAGCGAAAGCGACGGGATTGCCCTTGACCCACGAACTACGGAACATGGGTATACCTGTTGTCAACTTTACACCGAGTAAGGGAAATGATAAGGTGACGCGCGTGCACTCTGTATCGGTTCTTTTTGAAGCAGGCATGGTGTACGCACCAGACACGAAGTTTGCGGATGAGATGATAGAGGAGGTTGCAGCTTTTCCAAATGGCGAGTATGATGACCTTGTGGATAGTATGACACAGGCTTTGATGCGGTATCGTCAGGGTAATTTTGTGCAGCTACCAACGGACGATTGGGAAGACGAGGACAATAACGTGCAGGTGAAGGCCTATTATTGATGGAAGAAAAGAGCGTCTTAGAGAAGATACGGGAAGGGGCCAAAGGGTTTACTCAGAGTGTTGACGAGGGCATTACGCCTTTTATTCCGCCTGAGATACGTAAATTAAAACCAAGTATGGATTTTGTCCTGTCGGGTATGCCGCCGAATGTTATTCGTAGCGCCGGTGCAAAAACGCAACAGTTTTTTGATAGCGATATGAAAGATATAGCAAGCGGGATTGGTGCGCTTGGCGAAACGGCGTCTATGGTTGCGCCGGTAGGGTTGCTTGCACGTTTTGGTGCAAAAGCAGGTATGATGCCCCAGATGTCGCGAAAAGCGGTAGAAGATTTCTTTGCGCTCCCTGTTAGTTCGTTTAAGGCTCCGACCGACAAGGGTAAAGGGTTTATCACGCTTCACGGATCACGGCACGACTTTGAGGAGTTTGATCTTGGTAAGATAGGTACAGGAGAAAAGAATCAGGTATTTGGATATGGCTTGTATTTTACGGATGTACCGGGAATTGCTAACTGGTACCGTAATGCAGGCGGACATCCACGCGGTAAGAAGGGTCCTATCTATGAAACGCTTGTTAAGTCTACTAAAGAGGACTTTTTAGATCACAATATAAAAATTAAGGATCAGCCTGAGATATTTAAAAGAATGAAGGCCTTACCGTATTTTGATGATTTCAAAACTTTTTTTGCAGAGCGTCGTGATATAAATAATAAATATTTAAGCACTCCTCGCTTTCCTGTTTTGGAAGAAGCAGAGGGAAAAATAGTTTTAGATGAGCTCACTAACTTTCAGAAGGTTAAAGATAAAAGCCCAAAAGAAAGAAGCGAGTTGATGAATATACTTGGTGCGCTCCGTTTTGTTGACAGTAACAATAGAAGAGCAGATGAGGTTGCGGCCACGGATTTATGGAATGTAGGGATCGATGGTATAAAGTATAAGCCCGGACAGCTTACCCAAACGCAAAGTAAAAAAGATGGCTTTACCGCAGCACTACCGGGATTGAGTGGTGATAAACGTGTGAAAGCTGTGGCGGAAGATAAGAACTACGTTGTATTCGACGATACAATACTAAACGTTCTTAACAAGTATGGGGCCGACGGTAAGGCGTTACGACTAGAGCGCAAGGACAAAGGTGGGTATGAAATACCTAAATCTGTTGAGCCTCCCCCTTCTGAGAAGAAAGCGAAGGGCGGTATCGCCGGTTTATCGGATCAGGCTCGTGATATGTTTAAGGGTCCAAAAGGTATTGGCGCTTATCAACCGTTTATGGTAGGGTAACCAAAAGGAGTCACTATGGCTATAGAAAAAGGAATACCATCACAGCTTGATCCAGAAGATCTGGCAGCAGAAGTAGAGCTAGAGGTCCCCGGTAGTATGGAGCCGATAGCGATGGTGGATATGGATGTTGAAGCGGAGAATATGGACATAGAAATTACCGCCGAGGAGGATGGCGGGGTAACCGTGGACTTTGAGCCGACCGATCAAAGAGGTACCAGTGATGATTTTTATTCTAATTTAGCCGAAGAAATGCCCGATAGAGAGCTTGGTCGTATAGCAGGCGAGCTTTTAAGTGAGTTTGATGCGAATAAATCGGGTCGGCAGGAGTGGGAAGATGCCTATGCTAATGGTTTAGAGCTGTTGGGCTTTAGTTACGAAGAGAGAACACAGCCGTTTAGGGGTTCTTCCGGGGTGACCCACCCGTTATTGGCCGAAGCGGCAACGCAATTTCAGGCACAGGCGTTTAATGAGCTGCTTCCGTCCTCGGGTCCCGTCAGAACTACCATAGTTGGGGCCGAAACACGTGATAAACAGCAACAATCGCAACGCGTACGCCAGTTTATGAACTATTACATCACAAATGTAATGGAAGAGTACACCCCAGAGCTCGATCAGATGCTATTTTACCTGCCTTTGGCCGGTTCTACGTTTAAAAAAGTGTATTATGATGAAAATATGGGCAGAGCGGTGTCAAAATTTATACCGGCAGAGCATTTGGTAGTGCCGTATGAGACTTCGGACCTTGAAACGTGCCCAAATATTACGCAAACGCTACGAATATCGCTAAATGAGCTCAGAAAGAAGCAAATATCGGGGTTTTATCTCGATATTCCGGTGCTTCCGGGGCAGTCTGAGGGCGATTCTGTGACCGATGAAATCAATAGAATTGATGGTATGGCGCCCTCTCAGATAGATTATGACTGTACTTTGTTGGAATGTCATGTGGATTTGGACATTGAGGGTTATGAGGAAACAGATGATGATGGGGAGCCCACAGGCATAAAAGTGCCGTATGTGGTTACAATTAGTCAGGATAACGGGCAGATTTTGTCCATACGCCGTAATTATCGTGAAGATGATGAGATGAAGCGCAAGATACAATATTTTGTGCACTATAAGTTTCTACCCGGTTTTGGTTTCTATGGGTTGGGACTTATTCACACGATTGGCGGGTTGTCACGAACCGCCACAGCGGCTCTGAGGCAGCTAATCGACGCCGGTACGTTGTCCAACCTTCCTGCGGGCTTCAAGGCCCGTGGACTACGGATCCGAGACGACGATGATCCGCTTCAGCCCGGTGAGTTCCGCGATGTGGATGCTCCCGGAGGGGCTATTCGTGACAGCCTTATGCCGCTGCCATTTAAAGGTCCCGATCAAACCTTATTTCAGTTATTGGGATTTGTTGTTGATGCAGGACGTAGGTTTGCCACGATTACAGATATGAAGGTTGGCGATGGTAATCAGCAGGCGGCTGTCGGTACGACTATAGCGTTGTTGGAACAGGGCTCACGGGTAATGAGTGCGGTGCATAAGAGACTGCATTATGCGATGCGGTTGGAGTTTAAGATCCTGTCAAGGGTGATGAGCGAGAGTTTACCCGGTGAATACCCTTATGCGGTAGAGGGTGAGGACAGTGCTATAAAAGCGACTGACTTTGACGATAGAGTAGATGTTGTGCCTGTATCGGACCCAAATGTCTTTTCACAGGCACAAAGGATTGCGTTGGCGCAAACGAAGCTACAGTTAGCGGGTGCTGCACCTGATTTACATAATATGTATGAAGTGTACCGTGATATGTATGATGCGCTTGGGGTTAAGGATACCGATAGAATTATGAAGCGTGTGCCCGATGAGGAGCCTACACCCAAAGATCCGGCGCAGGAGAATATAGATGTTATGGATATGGTGACGTTGAAGGCGTTTCAGGGGCAGGACCATGAGTCCCACATTATGGCGCATTTAGTGTTTGGAGCGTCACCTATGATTGGTGGTATGCCGGCTTTAGCTATGGCTCTACAGAAGCACTGTATTGAACACGTGCAGATACAAGCAGAAGAAATGGCGATGATGGAGATGCGTAAGCAGGGACCGATGGCGCCGGAGCAGCAGGAGATGTTGACGGAGGCTATTAAGGCTAAGTTTGTAGCGCAAGGTATGCAGCAGTTGAGACAACTATCACAACAGGCCTCGGGTCAGGGACCAGATCCTCTGGTGCAGCTCAAGGAGAAGGAGTTGCAGCTTAGAGCACAGGCAGAACAGAACGATGCGCAGAACGATCAGGCAAAACTTAATCTTGATGCACAGAATCAGAGATTACGTGCCGATCAGTTCCAACAGCGGTTGTCGAGTCAGGAACGACAGACAAGTGCACGTATAGATGCAGCGATGCAAAGAGAATTTATTAAAAGCAAAAGTAAGTAACCTATGAAACTACGGGAAAAACTATGTTCGATCCAGTCACTATTTCTGCGGCTGTAGCTACCGCAAGCACGGCGTTCTCGGGAATTAAGCGTGCCTTTCAGGCAGGCCGCGATCTTGAGAGTATGTCACAGGATCTGTCAAGATGGATGGGGGCTGTGTCTGATGTGGATGCGGTCCATAAATCGGCAAAGAACCCTACTATGTTTCGTAAAGTGTTTGGTGGGGGCACGGTAGAACAAGAGGCAATCGAGGCGTTCGCAGCAAAAAAGAAGCTAGAAGAGCAGCGATATGAGTTACAACAGTTTATTAAGTTTACGCATGGAACGGCTGCTTGGGACGAATTATTACGTATGGAAGGCCAAATACGCAAACGTAGACAGCAGGAGATATATGATAAAAAGATATTTAGAGAGAAGGTCATTGGGATTGTGGTGCTTATTGTGGTGCTTACTGTTGGCTTGGCTGTTCTTGGTCTTTTCGTTTACTCCCTCATGGGACTCGACAGAGGGTGGTGGCTATCAGACTAGGGATCAATGTGTCCGTAAACAAGGCGGTCAAGAAACGTTTGAGTGGCTTTGCACTGATGGTTATGTGATATATTTAGCACAATCAGAAAATATTATTCAGTGCTTTAGTTGTTTTTTAAAAAAATTTAGTGACTGGACTTGGGAACAAGAGATTAGACGGGGGGTTCGTGAGGACCCAAAATATATAACGTGCCGTCGTTACAAAAGAAAGAAGGCGCGAAATGGTCAGGAAGTTTGTCTATACAAAGGGGCGAATGACACATATTCTCTTGTTGTTGAGGGCCAATGTCCTATAGAATACAGCTGTAAATATGAGCCCGGTGGTACAGAACCAAATATTGACAGTGTTGTCGATTCGTTGAATGATAGTTTTAAAAAATGAAGGTATTACTGTTTGTGTTAGTTATTCTTGAAGGTACTGAAATTTACGATGACTCCATAGAATATGGTAGTATTGATAAGTGTAACTGGTATGCGGAGAAAATAAACTTTTACAATGAGCGACAAACAAGAAATACTTTTTCTGCATATTGCAAACCAAAAGTAGCGGAAAGAAAAAAAGAATGACACAAAAGAAGTTAGAAAAAGGCTCTGTGTGGGAGAAAGCTGACGCAAACGGCGATGGGGTTGTTAGCGATCAAGAAATGGCTATGCGTGAGCGCATGGTCCTTTTAGAGAACAGAGACAAGAAAGAGGACCAACAACGTCATCTTGTGTGGTTTTCAGCACTAACTGTAACAGCGTTTATAGTTGTGTTGATGACGCCCTTAGTTCCTGTGGATAGAATTTCCCACCTCTCAGGAATCGCTGAAATTTGGGTATTATCAAACATGGGCGTTTTGGCAAGCTTCATCGGATTTAATCAATTAGCTAAAAGAGGAGAGAAAAAGAATGACCATATCGAGAGGTAGTGTACCGACACTTGTTGATCGGGGCCGACAGAAAAAGAAAAGTAGTGCCGGCGATCAAGAGTTAAGTGAATTGGAAAAACTTGCGTATCCAAAAATGCCCACAATTATTAGTGAGGGCAAGAAAAAGAAGAAGAAGGTAGTGGTATAATGTTACAATCTCTTATAGGTCCTGTAAGTGGTCTTCTTGATAAATTTATAGAAGATAAGGACGAAAAAGCAAAGTTGGCACACGAAATAGCCACGATGGGGCAGAAACACGCTCAGGAGCTTGCGCTTTCTCAGGTAGAGGTAAATAAAGCCGAAGCGGCGTCAGGCTCATTGTTTAAGGGCGGATGGCGCCCGGCTGTGGGTTGGTGCTGTGCGTTTGCCTTCCTATATCATTTTATCCTCAAAGACTTAATTATCTTTGGTTGTGCGATTGCGGGAGTAGCTCTTCCCGAGCTTCCTGAATTTGACATGGGTACGCTTCTAACGGTTTTGGGCGGTATGCTCGGAATCGGGGGACTCCGCACGTATGAGAAGCAAAAAGGATTAACCAAATAACATCCACCAAGTGTGATGTTTGTGGCCACGATATGGAAAACGTAGACGGAAGTTTGCGTTGTAAATATTGTCAATACTTCTATGATATGAATAAAGAGTGGGTAGATTTTGTCCACAAAAAGCAGGAGAAACAAGATGGCATTCAAATTATCAAACAGGAGTCTGGGAAAACTGGAGGGCGTGAGCGAGGATCTGGTAGAAACAGTAAAGAAGGCGATTGAGCTGACATCCGTCGATTTTGGCGTGATTTATGGGGTTCGTTCTTTAGCCGAACAGGAGAAGCTTTTCAAATCGGGCCGATCCCAAACGATGAAATCAAAACATTTGTTGCAAGACGATGGCACAGCACACGCTGTCGATTTAATGGCGTACCAAGACGGACAGCCCTGTTGGGAAATTCAGGTTTATGATGAAATAGCGGATGCTATGAAAGAAGCAGCAGTGCGAGAAGGCGTTAAAATTAGGTGGGGCGCCGCATGGCAAATAGATGACCTTCGGGACTGGGACGGCACGGCAGAAGAAGCGATGAACGCTTATATCGATTTACGTCGCTCGCAATCACGCAGGCCCTTTATCGATGGTCCTCATTTTGAAAAGAACTAGACAAGCCTTATATTTTCGCATAATACTAGATTAAGTCTTATCTGGAGTAGAAGTTTTGGACGGAGTACAACTGGCACAAGCCATTTATCGTATCGTAAATGACCGAAAATCTTTTGTGCAGGAACAATTACTTTTTGACCAGATAAAAAATATGGAGCAATATCGTGAGATGATGGGTAATCTATCTGCCCTTAATCATGTGGAACAGGAACTCAAGAGCCTGCTAGATAAACAGGAGCGTTTAAATGAATAAAGAAACAGTCAGCGAAGCGTATGTGGAGGCAAAAGAAAAGGTTTTAAATCCAGAGGCGTTGAGCGCAACACTCTTAGAAAGGATGCCCACCCCGACAGGTTGGCGACTTTTAATACTACCCTACAAAGGCAAAGGTAAAACAGAAGGCGGAATATATCTGCCGGAAAACGTTGTTGAAGAAAATACCGTGTCTACACAGGTTGGGTATGTATTAAAGGTTGGTGATCTTGCTTTTAAAGATAAGGACAAGTTTCCTACCGGGGCGTGGTGTGAAGCGGGTAATTGGGTAATGTTTGCCCGTTACGCGGGATCGCGTTTTAAAATAGATGGGGGCGAGGTAAGAATACTTAATGACGATGAGGTTCTTGCACGAATACTTGAACCCGAAGACATTTTGCATTTCTAGGAGTAAATAATGGCAGAACAACAAATAGAACTTGAGCTCGAAGAAGAGCAGGACACTGAGGTTGAGGTAAAGACTGAAGCCAAGGAAGAGGACAAAGTAGAAACTGTCGAGGTCGAGAAGCCCGATAATTTTGAAAAAGCCGAGTCCGCAACACAGAAACGTATTGATCGTTTGACTAAAAAGATGCGGGAAGCCGAGCGTCAGAGAGAAGAAGCGATTACATATGCACAGAAAGTGCAGGCTGAATCTACTGAATTACGCAACCGTATGAATACTTTGGATACTAATTATGTAACGGAGTATAGCACACGGGTAGAATCACAGATGACGGCTGCCGAGCAAGACATGGCAAAAGCCATGGAAGTCGGTGACACAAATGCTGTTGTAGAAGCACAGCGTAAGATTACCGCTTTGGCTATTGAGAATGATAGAGCCCAACAAGCAAAGCAACAGCAGGAACGGTTGGCTAAACAAGTACAAGAGCAGCCCCAACCGCAACAGCAGCAAGTGCAACAGCCGGCCCGAAAACCGTCACCCAAGGCGGAAGCATGGGCCTCAAAGAATAACTGGTTTGGTCAGGACGAAGCCATGACGTATGCGGCTTTTGGTATTCATAAAAAATTAATTGAGGAAGAAGGGTTTGACCCGAACTCCGATGAGTACTATACTGAACTGGATAGACGAGTGCAGACAGAATTTCCGCATAAGTTTAACGGAGGAAGCAAACGACCCGCTCAGACGGTAGCTTCTGTATCCCGCACAACTTCTGGGCGCAGTAGTAATAAAAAGGTTAGACTCACCCCTAGCCAAGTTGCAATAGCTAAAAAATTGGGTGTGCCACTTGAAGAATACGCGAAATACGTGAAGGAGTAAGTTAAATGGCTGAAGAACAAAATGAAATGTTTGAGAATACTGTGAAGCGAACTTCTCGCGCTGAACAAACTAGGGAGAAAACGGTTAGGCGTAAACCATGGGCTCCCCCATCTATGTTAGACGCACCACCTGCGCCTGATGGTTTTAAGCATCGTTGGATCAGAGCGGAAACCCGTGGATACAATGATACAAAGAATATCAGTGCAAAAATGCGAGAGGGTTGGGAATTAGTTCGTAAGGACGAATACCCTGATTTTGAAGCCCCTGTTGTAGACTCAGGTAAATATGAAGGTGTTTTTGGCGTGGGCGGATTGCTTCTTGCTCGGATACCTGTTGAGACTGTAGCGGAAAGAACGGATTACTTTTCACAAAGAAATGCGGACCAGATGACAGCAGTAGATCAGGATATGATGAGAGAGAACGCACATTCAACAATGACAATCAGTAAACCTGATCGTCAGTCTCGCGTGACCTTTGGAGGTTCACAGAAATGAAACTTAAATTAATAGGAGGCCTAAATGGCTAATAGTCTTACTGGAGGTTATGGTCTACGTCCTATTGGAATAACAGGTAGCGGTTACAATACAACGGGTACAACCATGTATGAGATCGCTAGTAACTATACTACTGCGATTTATCAAGGTGGGATCGTTATTCCATTAGCGGGTGGAACCATAGCCATAACGGATCAAGCCGTTGCTCCCCTCGGTGTTTTTTATGGTGTGGAATTTGTTGACTCAGGAACAAAGAAAACAACTTTTAAAAACTACTGGCCGGGTAGTAACAATGTAAGCGTCGATACAAACTTTCCTGTAAAGGCATTTGTATACGACAATCCAATGCAGCTATATAGCGTAGTTGCGGATGGAACAAACACTGATCGAGCGACCGCGCTCGCTGATACTTTTGCTAACTGCGATATGGCAAGTGTTAACAACGGTTCTACTAATACAGGTAGATCCTCTGATATGCTTGACATCAGCACAGCCGCAACAACTGCCGGACTAGATTTACGTATCTGTGGTCTTTATGAAGATGAAGGCAACACGGATTACTCTGCCGTCGGACATCAGTACATAGTGCGATTAAACGCTCCATTTAACTCAGGTTTTGCTGCTGCCGTAGGCACCGCAGCGAATACCGGTATATAAGGAGGTTAAGTAATGTCTGCAATTAGTAGAGCCCAACTAGCAAAAGAGCTAGAACCCGGACTTAACGCCTTATTTGGTCTTGAGTACGATAGATACGAAAATGAGCACGCAGAAATCTTTGATGAAGAGACTTCAGACAGAGCGTTTGAAGAGGAAGTCATGCTTGCAGGTTTCAGTACTGCGCCAACAAAAGAGGAAGGGGGCACTGTGTCCTTTGACTCTGCGCAGGAAACTTTCACAGCACGCTATACTCACGAGACAATCGCTCTAGCTTTCGCTATTACAGAGGAAGCTATTGAAGATAATCTTTACGATAGGTTAGCGTCCCGATACACAAAAGCACTGGCTAGATCCATGGCTCAGACAAAGCAGATTAAAGCTGCTTCTATTCTGAATAATGCGTTTAGTTCTACCAATGCGATTGGTGACGGAGCTGCGTTGTGTTCATCTTCTCACCCTTCATTAAACGGCAACCAGAGAAACCTTCTTTCTGTGGCTGCTGACTTAAATGAAACATCATTGGAACAGATGTTGATTGACATCGCCGGTCTAACCGACGAGAGAGGTCTAAAGATTGCTGTTAGAGGTACAAAGCTAATCATACCGAAAGAGCTTCAGTTTGTTGCGGAAAGAGTGTTGAACTCTAATCTAAGACCGGGAACATCCGACAATGACGCAAACGCCATCAATAACATGGGTATGCTACCGCAAGGCGCTGTAGTAAACCATTTCTTGACGGATACGGATGCGTTTTTCATTAAGACAGATGCACCGAATGGCTTTAAATATTTTAATCGTGCACCGATTAAGACAGCCATGGAAGGTGACTTTGACACTGGTAATATGAGATTCAAAGCTAGAGAACGTTATAGCTTTGGTGTTTCAGATTGGCGTTGTGTGTTCGGTACGCCGGGCGCATAATATTTCCTTCAAAACCTAAATAATCGAGGGCGGCTCTTGTCGCCCTCTTTTTTTTGTGTATAATTAAACTACCTTGACAGTCACATGGTGTGACTGACATTGCCAAGACAAGGAGATAAACATGGGCAACTCAACTTTTTCCGGTCCAGTACGTGCGACCGGAGGTTTCAAAGCAGTAAATAAAGCAAGTGCTACGGGTGCTTTTACAGAAACAGGTTTTTCTATAAATTCAACTGGACAGCTTATTTCTTTAGGGACCAGAAAAATACAAACATTTGTAGGTACTCTAGCCGCAACAGATACAAGTTCAGCGTATGGTGACGGTGATGTTCTAGTTGAATTAGGAACTCTTAACACAGACCATCCTGACGATCTTGTAACAGCCACTAAGTTTTTTATACATAAGGCTGTTGTGGGTATTACTACTGCCGCAGGTCAAACACTTGTTGGATCACTTCAATTGAGTGCTACCTCTGGCACAGCTACTAACGCAGCGGTATCTTCTGGCACAGAAATTGTTGGTGCAGGTGTGGCTGCTTTTTCTCCCACACTATCAGCAGCTCTATCTGTTACAGAGGTTGATATAAACTTCAATAATTCTGCCGGTAATTTTCACGTGTTTGAACCAAATGTTACGGCACCGATTGCAAGTAAACATCTGTACGCAGCCGCTACAACAACACTTAATGCAGATGCAACTGCGGGAAGATTTACAGTAGAATTAGAATACTCAGTATTCTAGGAGGGTAACATGGCTGATGCAGTAACCTCACAAACGCTTGTCGATAACGACAAAACCCTTGTGATGAAGTTTACGAATATTTCAGATGGAACCGGTGAATCTGCGGTAAAAAAGGTCGATGTTAGCGCCTTAAACACTAACGGGCATGGTCAAACCTGCACAAATGTCACTATAGATAAGATATGGTGGCAGTGTATTGGCATGAAGGTTAGGATGTTTTTTGATGCTTCATCGGATGCTTTTATCATAGAGCTAGGCGAAAACCAAAGTGGTCATCACGACTACAGTGAGTTTGGTGGTCTTAAAAACAATGCGGGGTCCGGCGTGACTGGAGACATTGATTTTACAACAGTTGGACACTCTAGTGCAGATACGTATACCGTCATCTTGATGATGCGTAAGAATTATGACTAAAACTAGGCGAGACAAGCAACCGCCTAAAACCAAAAAGTATTTCCGCTCCACTAAATCTGGGGCGGGAATGACTAAAGCCGGGGTTGCTAAATTCAGACGCGACAATCCGGGAAGTAAGTTAAAAACGGCTGTTACAAAGAAGAAGAACCTGACAGCTAAAGATAAAGCAAGGCGTAAGTCATTTTGTGCACGAAGCGCCGGACAGATGAAGAAGTTTCCAAAAGCGGCTAAAAATCCAAATAGTCGTTTAAGACAGGCAAGGAGAAGATGGCGGTGTTAATTAAACAAGCTTTTGTTGGTGGTATTACCACAATGTCTCTAGGCGCAATCACATGGATGACTGTGACCCTTATTAATGTAGATAAGGAAATAGCTGTGATGTCTGTCAAGATTGAACAAAACAACGCAATGTTAAAACCTTTATGGGAAGACTTTATTAAAAGGAGTGCAAAGTATGAACAGGCCGCAATCAAGAAGTAAGGTAAATCTAGGGCGTGGAGCTTGTCCTGTGGTAAAGATGGCCAAGGGTGGTGTTGTCAAAATGAAAAAGGGCGGTAAGATTTGTCCCGAAGGTAAAGCATGGGCAAAGCGCACTTTTGATACATACCCAAGCGCTTATGCAAATTTAGCCGCAAGTAAATATTGCAAAGATCCAAATTATGCTAAGAAATCAAAAGGCGGAAAAAGAAAGGGTCGCTAATGGGCGAACTTAAAAAATGGCTTAAACAAGACTGGGTTCGTATTGGTACGGACGGAAGTATCAAAGGGAAATGTGGTACGTCTAAAGATAAAAAGAATCCAGACAGATGTTTGCCTCGTAGCAAAGCACAATCTTTAAGTAAGAAGGAGCGTGCGGCTACTGCCAAGAAAAAGAAGAAAGCAGGGGCAAAAGGCAAGACAGTAGTTAAGAATACAAAACAGGCCGTAGTGCGTTTGGGTAATGGAGGTTTTGTGAGATAATGGGAGCGGGACAAGCATACACTGGAGATGAAAGAAAATACATCAAAGCTATTGATGATTTTACCTCTAAAAAAATAAGTTATTCACAGTTTTTAGATAGAACAATACCCCTTAAAGATGTAAGCAGGAGAGTTAGAGACACTTTTACTGTGACAGGAAAAAAGTCTCAAGGGCTGCCTTTAGGATACGATAAGGGTGGTAAAGTTGAAGGAAATGAAGTAAATTTAAAAGGTAAACGTTTTATTGCACGAGGCTGTGGGGCAGTCATGTCTGACAGGCGTAAGAAAACTTTGTATACTTAGGAGAAACTTATGAGAAAAAAGAAAACATATGCAATGAAAAGAGGCGGAGGTGTAAAGCCTCGTATGATGAAAAAGGGTGGTAACGTAAAGCCAAGAATGATGAAGAAGGGCGGAAATGTAAAACCACGTATGATGAAAAAAGGTGGCAACATTAAAATGATGAAAAATGGTGGTGCTGCTAAAACTATGACGATTGCACAACTACGGGCCGAAGCGAAGAAAAAAGGAATGAAATTAGTTAAGGATACTAAAAAGGCCTAAATTTGCCGTATTTACAGAGTAACATCCCGCATTTTAAATGTTGGGTGCGTCGAGAATATACACACAACCATGAAAAATATCATGGTGAGTTTTTGCACGCGATGGCTATTGCCGTCACGACAATGCCGAATAGGTGTTTGTCTTTTCAAGTAATATTTACTGGGTGTGAGAATGATGACGATGAGCCTAATGTGCACGGTGGTGCTATGTGGGCTCGTATGCCTATTACAGCGCTTGTTGGCGATTTTGACTTTGAAGGTTGGCCCGACCCTATGGAGACATATTTAGCACAGCCTTGGGACTGTGCCTCGCACCATCATGCTGTTTATACGTTAGATAGAGCAACTCCTTGTCCGTGGATGGCAAAGATAGGAGGGGAGTTTTATCCTGCTAAATATCATTTTACTGTAGATTATACAGGCAGCGAGATAGCGGATGACCCTGCACAGCATAAACAAAGTCATGTTCTTACCTTATTAGATGCCGGCGACTACACCGGTAATATTGTAGCCTTGCCAAACAACCGTGTTCGTGTTACTCATCCCGCATGGTTTGAGACGGGGGAGGGTCCGCCGGACTTTAAACCATCGCAGCATATACATTACTCAAAGTCTGATTTAGATTATGTGTTGGACGTAAACCAAATTTTTGATAATATGTATGCAAACAAGGATGAGTAAATGGCCGTATCAGATAGCACAGACTTCGAACTCGACGTTGCAGAGTACATCGAAGAGGCGTTTGAACGTTGTGGTTTAGAGGTCAGAACGGGTTACGATCTTAAATCTGCCAAGCGTTCTTTGAATCTTATGTTAGCCGAGTGGGCCAACCGTGGTCTTAATCAGTGGACCATAACACAGACCACACAGGCGCTTACCTCCGGTACATCTACGTACAACCTGAATACGAATGTGATTGATATACTTTCTGTTGTTGTAAGGCGTAGTAGCACAGACTTTGCTATGGAACGCATAAGCAGATCCACATATTTGGGCATACCAACCAAAAGTACAACAGGACGACCTAATCAATTCTTTTTAGACAGACAGATTACTCCTGTATTAAAAATATGGCCTACTCCAGAAAACAGCACAGACACTATTATCTTTGATGCACTAACGCGCATGGATGACGCGGATACCTTTATTAATACGATGGATATGCCTTTTCGGTTCTTTCCATGTTTGGCAGCAGGACTTGCCTATTACATAAGTATGAAAAGGGCTCCAAATAGAACACAGATGTTAAAGGCCGTATACGAGGAGGAGTTTGAAAGAGCAATGACTGAGGATAGAGACAGAGCTTCTTTTAACGTAGTGCCTCAGTATGAATATTTTAGGAGTTCCTGATGTCAAGATTTGCGCAAGGTAAACACGCTTACGCCATATCAGATAGATCAGGTTTTCGTTATAAATATAAAGATATGCGAAAAGAATGGAATGGATCTCTTGTAGGTAAAGATGAGTTTGAGCCTAAGCAGTCGCAACTTGAGCCCTCTCCAACTGTGATAGATGCGTTAGCTTTAAAAGACGCAAGACCAGATAGAACAGAACCACAAACTGTTCCTGTTGGTCCCGGTGGGTTTCCTCAAAGAGGGGTAGCAATACGTGCTTTTGCATCTGTTGGAGAGGTTACGGTGACAACATGAGCTTTACCTTTGCTACTCTAAAAACAGCGATACAGGATTATTCCGAAAATACAGAGACTACGTTTACCAATAATCTATCTAATTTTATTAAGATTGCAGAAGAGCGCATCTTAAAAAATGTGCAACTTTCTATATTTAGAAAAAACGCTACGGCAGCTTTTACTTCAAGCAGTGAGTTTTTAGCGTGTCCAAACGATTTTCTCACACCGTTTTCTTTAAGCTTTACGGATGGCAGTAGCAATAAAGTTTTTCTTGATTACAAGGATGTAAACTTTATACAAACTTTTACGCCTAACTCCTCTACCACAGGATCGCCACGGTTTTATGCCTTGTTCGATACCGACAACTTTATCGTAGCACCTACTCCTAGTAGCAGTTTTGCGGTTGAGTTGCATTATTACTACAGGCCAAACAGTTTAACCGCCGGCGCGGATTCTGGAGAAACATGGTTAAGCACAAATGCTCCTAATGCTTTACTTTACGGTAGCTTGATGGAGGCCTATACCTTTATGAAGGGTGAGCCCGATGTGATGCAGAATTACGCACAAAGGTTTACGGAAGCAGTTCAATCGCTTAAACTATACGGCGAGGCAAAAGAAGTTAGCGATTATTACAGGTCAGGTATGGTTATGAGGGATAAACAATAATGTTAATGGAGCTACCAAAAACACCAATAGTAGACATACAGACGACAAACAATAGAGGATTTACTCCAGAGGAAGTTGCGGCTCGTTGTGTAGATAAGATTGTAGAGGTTGGAGATAACGCTGCCCCCGAGATTAGAGATCAGGCGCACGCATTTAAGTCTCATTTAGAGAAGGTTATTACTTTTTATATGAAAGAAGCAATAAAATCAGATAGAACCACTGTTTGCAATGCAATAAAAAATGCAGGCCACGAAAAGCTTGCAGAAATGATAAGGAGATTATAATGGCTATATCGCAGGCAATGTGCACATCATTTAAGGTGGAACTTCTAAAAGGTGTACACAATTTTACAAATAGTTCAGGTAATACGTTTAATATAGCTTTGTATACCTCCAGTGCTAGTTTAGGAGCGGGTACCACCGCGTATACTACAAGCAATGAAGTATCAGGCACAAATTATACGGCAAAAGGACAAGCGCTTACTAATGTAACGCCTACAGCATCTAGCACAACAGCCTTAACAGATTTTACGGATGAAACCTTTAGTAATGTCACGATCACAGCTAGAGGGGCCCTGATATTTAATGATAGCGCTTCAGGTGATCCGGCGGTGTGTGTATTAGATTTTGGTTCAGACAAATCATCGTCTTCGGGTGATTTTACTGTTGTGTTTCCGGCAGCCGATGCGAGTAATGCAATAATAAGGATAGCCTAATGACATTTGTAATAGCAGATAGAGTTCGTGAAACGACAACGACAACAGGCACAGGCACAATCACTTTGGCAGGTGCAGTTACAAACTTTGAAACTTTTACTGCTAATCTATCTAATTCTGATACAACCTATTACGCTATTGTTGATAATACAAATGGTGCTTTTGAAGTTGGTCTAGGTACATTTACATCCTCTGGAACTACGTTAGCACGATCAGTATTAGCAAGTTCGAACAGTAATAATCTTGTAGATTTTGGTGTAGGAACTAAAGACGTATTTATAACCATACCTGCCAGTAAGATGGTGGTTGAGGATGGTAGTAATAATGTTGCTATAGGAGGCACAGTAACAGCATCAGCTTTTAGTGGTAGTGGTGCAGGTCTTACAGGTGTGGATGTAGTAAGCGACACGACTCCCCAGTTGGGAGGAGACTTGGATGCCCAAAATAATGATATAGAAAACGCAGGATTGGTTGAAGCAAAGGCAGACGCAGGGATTTATGGAAGCTCCTCATCTCCTGTAGAGTTTACAGTTACTGTGGCAAGTAAAACATCTGCACATCCTTATAGTGGAGATGGTAGTGGCAACGCATATTTTATAAACGGTGTAGAGTCACCTGCTATAACATTGCATGGAGTAGATACTACAACAGCAAACTCAGAGTATCATTATAGGTTCACTCTAAGTTCAAGCGATATGACAAGCCATCCATTTAGACTTTACTTAGATGCAGCGAAAACGATAGCATACACAACAGGGGTTACAACAACTAGCACATATCTACAAATAGCTGTAACTAAAGATACTCCTAAGATTTTGTATTATCAGTGTAGTAGTCACGGTTACATGGGTAACTATGCAATAGTATTGGGGTCAACAAACTTTGCTGATGGAAACATCACAAATGTAGGTGACATATCTTTAGACTCTATTAGTCCAGATGGAACAGATATAAATGTAGCCGTGTCCGACAACTCAGCTACAGCGTTTACAATAAAGCAGGGGTCAGATAATTATCTTGTGGTAGATACAGGAAACAGTGGTGAGTCTGTAGCGATAGGTACAGGTGTATCAGGAACGGCAATATCTATAGGTCATACCACCTCAGAGACAACAGTAAACGATAATCTTACAGTTACAGGTAATCTCACAGTAAGTGGTACAACTACAACAGTAGATAGCACAACTATAAATGTTCAGAACACTTTAGTGTTTGAGGGTTCTACTCCTGACGCACACGAGACAACACTTACAACGGTCGATCCTACAGCCGACAGAACAATAAGTCTGCCAAATCAATCAGGTACTTTGCCTGTTCTTGCAGCAGCGAGTACAACACAGATCACATCGACACCAGAGGAGTTAAACCTACTTGATGATGTGTCAGGATTAGTACAGGCTGATTTTACTAAACTTGCTGCTGTGGACGCTACAGCATCAGAATTAAACTTGTTAGATGGAGATACATCTGTAGGTAGCTCCATAACAATAGCTGACAGCGATGGTATAATCGTTAATGATGGTGGCACGATGAAATCT
>VMHT01136234.1_pt1 | contig 28143 bp, 42 predicted proteins | sample 4693611 | NCBI WGS metagenome assembly VMHT01 (sample SAMN12280063, study PRJNA550983) | marine metagenome | isolation source: seawater sampled from same location over 5 years 0.02-0.2 micron viral filtrate | place: USA: collected off the coast of southern California halfway between the port... ... | reverse complement strand
TTAAAGCCTATCCAAGCTGCAAAATCCCAAATTATGCGAGATACCCTTGATTCGCTTGGACACTCTATCTTTCCTCGTATGGCTGTTGTTGAAGGTCAAGTCAATATTGACGATGTACTCAATACTGATATCGGACAGCCCATTCGAGTTCGCGCCCCTGGGATGATTCAACCCTTTACAGTACCCTTCGCTGGTAAAGAGGCTTTCCCTGTTCTTGGATACCTCGATGAAGCAAAAGAGAATAGGACTGGTGTGTCTAAAGCCTCTGCTGGCTTAAATGCAGATGCTTTGCAATCAAGCACCAGTGCAGCCGTATCCGCTACCATGTCAGGAGCGCAAGGCCGAATAGAAATTATTTGTAGACATTTTGCAGAGGGTGGACTTAAACAACTGTTTAAAGTTACTAACAACTTAATTATCAAACATCAAAATGCACAGGATGTCTTTAGACTTGAAGGTCAATTTATTCCTGTTGATCCTAGATACTGGGAATCAGATAAAGACATGGTGGTTAATGTAGCTATCTCTAAATCTTCTGACGAAGAGAAGTTTGGTATATTGGGAATGTTGGCACAAAAACAAGAACAAATCATGCAAACACTAGGCCCACAAAATCCACTGGTATCTTTGCAACAATACTCTAATACAATATCACGCATGGTTGAGATGGCTGGATTTAAAGATCCGCAAGCCTTTATTAACACTCAAGTACCGCCTATGCCACCGCAACCCCCAGAGCAACAACAACCTGATGCAGCTACCATGCTCGCACAAGCAGAAGCTATGAAAGCGCAAAACCAAGCACAGAAAGCTATCATTGATGCTGAGACTGATCGTATGAAGATCATTATGGACGATGATAGAAGCAGAGATGAAACTGAAGCACAGATTAGACTTAAAGCAGCAGAATTAACTGCTAAATATGGCGCACAAGTTAATATTGCAGAGATAAATGCTATCATGGAGCGTGACAGAGAAAACATTAGGCAAACTGCAAAAGATCAAGCTCAAGGACTATTTACTGGCAATGGCAATCAAACTATATAACCTAGAAGTGTTAGTTGACGATCTAGTTTATGTCGGTAGTGATATTAGAGCCAAAAGCCAAGAAGATGCAGTTAGAATACTTGGTATTATCTCTGGTGGTGAAGTAACCGAGGATTCAGAAGTATTAAGCTGTGAGGAGAAAACTTTACACTAATGGCTATTACATACAGAGGCGAAAGGTTTAGCGGTTATAACAAACCTAAAAGAACGCCTGGTAAAAATAAAAAGTTTGCAGTTTTAGCCAAAGTTGGTGACACCATCAAACTTATACGCTTTGGTGATCCCAACATGACAATCAAAAAAAGCAATCCAGCTAGAAGAAAATCTTTTCGTGCTAGGCATAGATGCGACACTAATCCGCCTAGTAAATTAACCGCAAGATATTGGTCTTGCAAAATGTGGTAAGGAGATAGGTATGTCACTATATGATAATATAAACAAACGGAAAAAAGCTGGAACAAGTAGAAGCAAAAAAAAATCTACTATTAGTTCAAGAGCATATGCCAATATGAAAGCTGGTTTTCCTAAAAAGAAAAATAAAAAATAACGGAGATAATTATGCCAAAAGTAGGAAAACAAAAATTCAACTATACAAAAACTGGTATAAAAAAAGCAAAAGCTGCTGCTAAGAAAAGCAATAAAAAAGTTTCTTATAAGAAAAAATAAATGCGACCATCCTCGGCAAAAGCCAAGGGTAGAAAACTACAGCAATGGGTTGTTGATAAACTCGTTGCTTTGCTTGGTTTTGATCCCGAAGATTTAGAATCAAGACCTATGGGATCTTCTGGTGAAGATGTCATTATGGGCGTTCAATCACGCAAACAATTTCCCTACTCAATCGAGTGCAAAAACCAACAAGCAGTTAATGTGTGGAAGGCTTATGAACAGTCTTGTACAAACTGTAAAGATTACGAACCTTTGGTTATAATAAAGAGAAACAATACCAAACCATTGGCATTAGTCGATGCAGAGTATTTTATTAAACTTCATAGCAAGGAATTAAAAGATGTCGATGGATGAAATATGGGATTATAAAGGTTGGTTTTGGGATGATGTAAATAAACGAATGTATCGTTGGCACGAATTAGAATTACTCTTGAAAGAGAGGGAGCTAAAAAAGAAAAATGAAACTAAGCAAAATTAAAAACATAGTAAGCAGTCTTGCTCCAACACTTGGTGCAGCTATAGGTGGGCCATTGGGTGGACAAGCTGGTCAAATACTTTCTCAAGTATTGGGGGTTAAAAATTCTCCAGTAGAACTAGAAAAAGCTATTAACAATCTAACAGCCGAACAAATGATGGAATTAAAAAAGGCTGAGAAAGATTTTCAATTAAAAATGAAACAATATGAAATAGATATTTATTCTCTTGAAACACAAGACACACAACACGCTAGAGAAAAGTTTAGTAGCGATTGGACTCCTAAGTTCTTGGGTTCATTAACTGTTGTTGGTTTTATTGGTTATATATTTATGATTACTGCATATCCTATCGATGATGCCTCAGATGATATTGTTATGTTGATTCTTGGCTACCTGTCAGGTATAGCATCAGCAGTTATATCTTTTTACTTTGGATCAAGTAATAAGGATAGAAAATGAGTGCATGGAAAAACTTTAGACTAGAAGAGTTTGCTTGCAAGCATTGCGGTGAAAATAAGATTGAACATGAGTTGGTAGATAAGCTACAATCTCTTCGAGAGGACTTAGGTTTTCCTTTTATTATTTCATCAGGATATCGTTGTAAAGAACATCCGATAGAAGCAAGAAAAAGTAAACCTGGTACTCATGCTGAAGGTATAGCTGTTGATATAGCTTGCAGTCATAAACAAGCATTACAAATAGTATCTGTGGCAGAGGGTTACGGATTTACAGGATTAGGAGTTAATCAAAAAGGCGATGGAAGATTTATACACCTCGATATCGGCAAGGCTGAAGCTGGTCGTCCAAGGCCTCATATATGGAGCTATTGAGTTGTGATGGATGATATAGAATTTATTTTCGATATTATTATTCCATTGGTTGTTATTCCAATTTTTTACTTTATTAAAAGTCATGGCTCAGAATTGCAAAGACAAAACATTTTAATTAATAAAACTCGTGAAGAACTTGCAAAAGAATATGTAAGCAAAAAAGACTTTGGTATTGAGTTAGAAAGAATTTTCGACAAATTAGACAAACTTGATGCTAAAATAGATAAACTAATAACTGAATAATATGGCAGAAAATTACGTTCCAACACCTGAAGACATTCAACGCTTACTCCAAGAGATGGGCGGTTTAAATTTAGCTGGTCAACAAGTACCAGACGGATCATACGGATTTTACTCTCCAGACTTTTCGTATGGAAGTTACAAAATGCCATATGAAGATCCAACTTATAGATCAGGGTTTGAATACGCACGAACGATAGCTGGTGGTATGCCTTTTGAAGATGTGGTTGCACCTGGTATGAGTTTTTCTCCAGATCAACCAATGGGTTATACACAAGCAGATTTAAAAAGACTAAGTGGATATAGAGGTGAAGGCCCAGCACCCGTTATGCCTAAAGCCCCAACAAAAGGAACTCCATCTGCGCCCAACGAAGGTTTTGTGCAAATGCCAAGTGCGCCTCAAGGTGTAGCTCAACCAACAAAAATTATTCCATTTCTACAAGATTTAGATATATCTAGCTTACCAAGATACGAAGAAATTAAAGATGTTGCGCCCATTGCGCCCTCATTTTTTGATTTTGATGTAGAAGAAATACTTAAAGATATTGATACAGAGGCATTACAAGACATAGATTTGACTGGTATTAATACACCATCGGTTGCGCCAATTTTTTCCCAAACACCTATGAACTTTACTGGATTATCTCAAATACCAGCTACACCTCAAACTGCCCCTGAATTTGCGCAGCCAAATGTTGAAGAAATTGTTTCTCCAATGATGCGTGGCAAAACAAGAATATTACCAAGAGGATTATTTAGTTTATAAATGTCAGTCACACACGAAGAAGCGGTAAAAGCCGAACAGGCACAACAAATTTTAAATTCTGATGTTTTTAAAGAAGCAATAGAAAATCTTAAAAACGAATACATAACCTATTGGTTAAACTCTCGTGGCATTGATGATGTTGCAGTTAGAGAAGACTTCCACAGATCCTTATTACTTCTTCCCGAAGTAGAAAGACACTTACGCATCATGGCTGAGAAAGGTAAACTCACAAAAGCCAACATAAACAAAATTCGTAACATAGCTTAAAACTTTCCCTTTTATACATTATTGGTTTAAAATATCTCTAAATACAATATAGGAGTATTTATATGAGCAATAACGGAAAACCGACTGCTTTACAAACCGAAGGTCAAAAGGCAACCTCAGCGTTTGAAAGTTTCTTAGCCCCTGAAGAGGATACGCAAGAAGAAGCAGTCATAGAGGAAGCTGAAAGCATTGAACCTGAGATCGATGAATTAGAAGAACAAGACGAGGAAGATACCGAAGAGCTTGTCGATGAAGAAGAACTCGAATTTGATGATGAAGAAGATGGTGAAGAAGAAACGGAAGTTGAAGAGGTAGAAGAGCAACCCGTCTATAGAGTCACAGTTGATGGCGAAGAGATAGAGGTCACGCAGGACGAACTCATTAATGGTTATTCACGCCAACAAGATTATACGAGGAAGACACAGGAACTTGCCAATCAAAGAAAAACGATTGAGCAACAAGCCCAAGAGCTTGCTCAAAGAGATGCGATTTACGCACAGTTGTTACCGAAGATGGAAGCCCAATTACAGGGCGAATTGGTAAACGAACCAGATTGGGATAGTTTATACAATGATGATCCGATAGCATTTGTACGCGAAAAACAAATCTGGGATGAGAAGAAAGAAAAGCTAAAAGCTGCTGAGGCTGAAAAGCAAAGACTCCAACAAGAGTCATACGCTCAACAGCAACAACTAATTGCACAACAAGTGCAAGAAGGCCAGCAAAAGATTCTTGAAATCATACCAGAATGGAAAAATGCAGAAGTTGCTCAAAAAGAGAAACTAGCAATTCGCGACTATGGTATTAATGTCTTGGGATATTTACCTCAAGAAATGGATGCAATTTATGACTATCGTGCTTTACTTGGTTTAAGAAACGCTTGGTTAAACTCTAAAACAGTTGAAGCCACGAAGAAAAAACCAACACAAAAAGCACCTGCAAGAGTGGCCCGACCTGGAACAACTACTAGAAAAAAATCGGTAGCTCCAGCGAAAAGAGCAAAACAGGTTTTAGCTAAATCTGGAAAAGTCCAAGATGCAGCTAAAGTTTTTGAACAATTTTTAAAATAATTTTATAGGTAAATATAATGGCTAAAGTAACAAACGCATTTGATACATATACAGCGACTTCAGACAGAGAAGATTTAAGTAATATCATTTACAACATCTCTCCAATGCAAACTCCGTTTATGTCATCAATTGGAAAAAGAAGTATTAACAATGTTGTCTTCGATTGGCAAACAGAAGTATTAGCAACTCCAGTTGCTACAGGTGAACTAGAAGGTTTTGAACTTTCAAGATCAGCTTCAGTTGCAACAACTCGTCTAAGCAATGTTGCTATGATTTCAAAAAGAGATGCAACTGTATCAGGCTCACAAGAGTCTTCAGACCCAGCTGGTAAGAGATCAGAAATGGCTCACCAACTAGCTATCATGTCTAAAGCTCTTAAAAGAGATATGGAAGAAGCACTTTGTCAAAAAGGTGCTAAAACAACTGGTAATGCTACAACTGCTCGTGTAACTGGTGGTTTCGAATCTTGGATTACATCTAACGATTCAAGAGGAACTAATGGTGCATCAACAGGTGGCGGTGCTGCTCCAACTGACGGAACTCAAAGAGCTTTAACAGAAACTTTGTTAAAAGATACTCTTGAACTATGTTTCTCTAATGGTGGAGAGCCTTCATTGGCAATCTGTGGCCCACATAACAAACAAGTTATCTCTGGTTTCACAGGTAGATCTCAAGCAAGACAAATGATTGATGCAAACACAGTTGAAGCATCAGTATCTATCTACTCTTCTGACTTTGGTGAACTCAAAATCGTTCCATCAAACAGATCAAGAGAAAGATCTTTACTGTTAGTTGATCCTGAGTTCGCAAAAGTTGCTTACTTGCGTGATTTCAAAACAGTTGATATCGCAACAATCGGTGATGCAGTCACCAAAATGATCGTAGTTGAGTATGGATTAGAAGTATCCAACGAAGCTGCTCATGGTATCGTTGCTGACCTTAGCACTAGCTAAGTTCTAGGTTAATAACCTTAAAGGGATGTTTCGGCATCCCTTTTTTTTGTGGTAAAATTCTTGCATGGCTAAAAGAACTGTTATAGATCACAAGACTGGTTTTACCAATGAGTTTATTACTGAGGGCGATAAAGACATTTATCACACAACACAAGATCTAAACCCAGTTATTGAACATTGTAAAAACATTGCAGAATACGTTAAGCCAGGTAAAGATCTTCGCCATGTGGCAGAAGTACCATTGGTTGTATATCAAAGAGCTTGCCGAGAAGGATGGGCCAATGATATGAGCGAATGGAGAAAATGGCTAAACAAATCAGACAATAAAGTCTTTAGAACATGGCAAGGTAAACTATGACATATGCAGAATTAAAATCTAACATTGCAAACTTTTTAAATCGCTCTGATTTAACAGATGTAATTGACACATTTATTGATAGCACAGAATCAGAATTTAACCGCAGATTAAGGGTTAAAGGCATGATAAAACGTGCCACTGCAACATTAGACTCACAATACATATCAGTACCAACTGATTGGTTAGAGGCTATAAACATACAAATTGATAGTGGTGATTTCTCACCTTTGTTTCAACAATCTATAGAATCACTAGATGTCTACAGAAAATCAAACGATAACGTCACAGGTCAACCTATTTACTTTGCATTGGTAGATGATTCAATTGAATTTGCACCTACCCCAGACGGAAGTTATACAGTACAATTAACCTACTACAGCAAGATAGATGCGTTAAGCGATTCTAATACTAGCAATTTTTTATCCACAGGATATCCAGATGCTTATCTTTATGGATCACTAAAACACGCTTCTATTTACTTAATGGAAGATGAACGAGTGCCACTATTTACAGCACAGTTCGAGAAAGCTTTAGAAGAAATGAGACTAGAGCAAGAAAAAGCTGAGTTTGCTAAAGGTTCTTTAATGCAAAGAAGAAGAACATATGGCAAACGCAGAAAAGATATTTATTATTTTGGTAATAACTAGGAGTACAAAACATGGCTGGATTTAGCGATTATTTAGAAGACAAAGTGCTTGACCATGTATTTGGCGGCACTGCTTATACAGCACCTACAACATTGTATGTTGCTTTATATACAGTAGCACCTACTGATACTGGTGGCGGTACTGAAGTAAGCGGTGGAGCTTATGCAAGACAAACCGCAGCTTTTACTGTTTCAGGAACAAATCCAACAACAGCAACAAACTCTGCTGCAATTGAATACCCAACAGCTACAGCCGATTACGGAACTGTAGTTGCAGTTGGCATCTTTGATGCCCTATCATCAGGAAACTTATTAGCATATGCAAACTTAACTGCATCAAAAGTTGTTAGTACAGGAGACGTGTTCAGATTCAATGCTGGTGATTTAGACATAACATTAGCTTAACATCATGGCCAGCATAGGCTACAACAAAGGCTACTACTCAAGATCAAGGTACAACGATCTTGCTATACAAGCCGAAGCAACCATTCAAGGCGTTTCAGGAGCTACTGCTACTGGAACACAAATAGATAGAACCACAGCAGTTATACAAGCTGTTTCTGGGTTTACTGCTACTGGTACACAAATTGATAAAGGAACAACAGTTATTGCTGCTGTTTCTAATGTAATTGCAGCAGGTAGAAAAACTCATGGTGGTTCTGCAACAATAGCAGCAGTATCAGACTTAAACGCACAAGGATTTGTAATACTTGATGGAGTTGCAACGATTGCAGGAACATCAGACTTTGATGCAACAGGTAGGGCAACATTTGGCGGAGCATCAACCATAAATCAAACCAGTAGTCTTGTCGCTATCGGTGGTTTAAAATGGGAAGATATAATTGTTCCAGGCGAAACATGGACAGATCAAAATGTTGCAGGTGCAACATGGACAGATCAAACAAACCCATCAACAAATTGGACTGTATTAGATAAACAAGAGGCAGCTTAGATGGCAGATACATACACAACTAATCTAAATTTAACTAAACCAGAGCCAGGTGAAGCAGAAGATACTTGGGGTATTTCCCTCAATGCAGACCTTGATACTCTTGATGCAATTTTTAAATCAGATGGCACAGGCTCAAGCATAGGTTTAAATGTAGGATCTGGAAAAACTTTAGCGGTAGCTGGAACATTAAATGTTACTGGTACTTTAAGCGGAGTTAGTACAAGTTCTATAACAGAGGGGTCTAACCTCTATTACACAGATGCAAAATTTGATACAAGACTTGCAACAAAAGATAGCGATAATATTTCAGAGGGATCAAATAACCTCTATTTTACCAATGCTAGAGCAAGATCTGCTGTTAGTGCATCTGGTGATTTAGCTTACAACTCAAGCACTGGCGTATTCTCATTTACTGAAAGAACTGATGCAGAAGTACAGGGCCTAATTACTGGTGGTACTGGCGTTACAGTTAGCAGTGGTCAAGTCTCTATAGGTCAAGCTGTAGCTACTTCTGATTCACCTACTTTTGCCAACATGACTTTAAGTGGCACTGACTCAATTAAGATTTCTAGTGGTACAACTGCTCAAAGAAATGGAACTCCAGTTGCAGGTATGTTCAGATACAATACAACCACTGGTGAGTTTGAAGGCTACACCAATGAGTGGGGTGCTATTGGCGGTGGCGGTGGATCATTCACCACAGATATTTTTGCTGGTGATGGTTCTGATACAACCTTTACAGTCACATCAAGCGTTGGTAATGAGAACGATCTTATGGTTTTCATTGATGGTGTATTCCAAGCACAAGACTCTTACAGCGTTTCAGGTACAACCTTAACTTTCTCAACTGCTCCTGCAAATGGCAGAGTTATTACTGTTTATCATGCTAAAGCTGTTTCAATTGGAACTCCATCAGATAATTCAGTTGGCATCACTCAACTTAATGTAAGCGATGGTACTAATGGTCAAGTGCTTACCACTAATGGAAGTGGTACTTTATCTTTTGCCGATGGTGGCGTTGCTGGAATTACATCTTCTGCTGATGCTACAGCTATAACCATAGATAGTTCAGAGAATGTAGGGATTGGGGTAAGTCCATCATACAAACTACATTTAAGAGGTTCGCAAAACAGTGATGTGCTATATATTGATGATGGTTCTCAAGATGGTCACAGGCAGTTAGAGTTTTCATCATCTTCCAATGGTCAAATTTGGACTGTAAATTCACAAGGGGATTCTGGTGGTGTATTAGGTGTTTTGGCTTTTGCAACAAAAGGCACAGAACGTATGAGGATAGATAGTGCTGGAAATGTTGGAATTGGATGCAGTCCTGCTGCTCCACTTGAAGTTAATCTTGCAACCGATTTTAATTGGCGTTTACTTGAAGGAGGTTCGCAAGCAAGATTAATGGCTATTAGCGATAATGGAGCATCTTATAAAGACATAGGGATATTGGGTCATAACACTGTTTTTTATCAGCAAGGCACAGAAAGTGCAAGAATTGATAGTGCTGGACGATTGCTTAGTGGAACAACCTCTGCAATTCAAATTGAGAGATTAGGTATTCAATTTAATGGTGGTAATTCTATTGGAATAGCTTTAAAAACTACAGCAGCCGATGGTTACTTACAAAGATTTTTTGATAGTGGTGGAACAAACCAAGGTAATATTTATCTTGCAACAAATGGCACTGTTTCTTTTAACAACCTTTCAGATTATAGGGTTAAAGAAAATGTAGTCACTGACTGGGATGCAACCACTAGGCTTAAACAATTAAAGCCATCAAGATTTAATTTTATTGCAGACAGCACAAATACTACAGTAGATGGCTTTTTAGCTCACGAAGTTGAAGACATAGTGCCAGAAGCTATCACTGGAACTAAAGATGCCACAGAAGAACTTACAAATGTAGTAATTAATAATGTTGGTAATGTCATTGCAAGAGACATAGAAGAAGATGATTGGATAGCAGGTAAAGAAGATGAAACTTATCCATCTGATTCAACATGGGAAGCTTCTCATACAGCAAATGTTTATCAAGGCATAGACCAAGCAAAACTTGTTCCACTCTTAACCAAAGCATTGCAAGAAGCATTAACAAAAATTGAACAACTAGAATCAAGAATAGAAACACTAGAGGGATAAATGGCAAATACAAAGATACCAAGTGAACTTATAGCAGATAACTCTGTAGGAATAGCAGCTCTAAATGTAAGCGATGGCTCTGATGGGCAGGCATTAACTACCAATGGTGCAGGCACTTTAAGTTTTTCAACAATAAGCAGTGGTGCTACAAGTCTTAATGGACTATCAGATTGCAAAACTTTTGGTACTTCATCTTTGTTAGTTGGTGACTCAGACACAGGCACGATTGATGCAGCTAATTACAACACTGGTTTAGGTGTTGGTGTTTTTAATGCTTTAACAAGTGGTGATGAAAATGTAATGATTGGTTTTGCAGCAGGTCAAACTTTAACAACAGGAAGCCACAATATTGGCATAGGTGTAAATGCTGTAGACGATGTAAGCACAGGAAGTTTTAATGTAGGTATAGGTACACATGCTGTAGGCTCAACCACAACTGCTTCTGAAAATGTAGGTATTGGTTACTCAGCTTTATTTGCAAACACCACAGGTGCAGAAAACACTGCTGTAGGTGCTTCAGCTCTATCAGCCAATACCACCGCAGGAAATAACACAGCAGTTGGTCGTATGGCATTACGAGTTAATACTACAGGTGATAATAATACTGCTTTGGGACATCAAGCAATGATTGCAAACACCACAGGCGTTAAGAATACATCAGTTGGTAAGGATTCTTTGTCGGCAAACACAACAGGTCATACAAATACAGCAGTTGGTTATTTTGCACTCACAGCAAATACCACAGGTGCAGTAAATACTGCAATAGGTAATGAAGCTTTAGACACCAACACAACAGGTAATTACAATACAGCTTTAGGTTATGCAGCACTGTATGCCAACACCACAGCATCCTATAACACAGCAGTTGGCTCAAATGCTTTAGATGCTAATTCAACAGGAGCTGAAAATGTAGCCATAGGTGTAAATGCAATTGGCTCTAATACTACAGGCTCAGATAATGTTGGAATAGGCTCTAATTCTTTAGCTAATAATACCACTGCTGTAAATAATGTAGCAGTTGGAAGAAGTGCTTTGTATGCAAGTACCACAGGTGCTAGTAACACTGCGATAGGGTATGGAGCATTGATAGCTAATACGACAGCTAATAATAATACAGGTGTTGGAGCAGATTGTTTAGCAGCAAATACTTCTGGAACAGGCAATACTGCTGTGGGAGCAGATGCAGGTAAAAATATAACCACAGGCTCAGAAAATGTTGAAATAGGAATTGGTGCAAGATATATAACCACAGGAAATTATCATACTATTGTGGGTGCATATTCTAGTCCTGCAAATACAAGCACTAATAGTGAGGTTGTTATTGGCAGAAATGTTTTAGGGGTTGGTCAAGGTTATGCAACTTTTGGTTCAAGTTCTAGTAGAACTTATGTTTCTATGGGTTCAACAACTTGGGGTTCTACTTCAGACGAAAGACTTAAAACCAACATTGTAGATGAGCCAGTGGGTTTAGATTTTATAAATGATTTAAGACCAGTCAAATTCAATTGGAAAAAGAAAAAGGATGTAGATTCAACCTTGTTTCCTAATATACATGAAGCTGATTCAGAGGACAGGGTTCAAGATACTGGTGATGGTATAGATATGCATGGTTTTATTGCACAAGAATTAGAAGCCACTGTAGCAAACTATTCAGACTTAGGCGATTTAGGACACCAAATATATAAAGAAACTGACGATGGAATTTACACTGCTGCACCAACAGCATTGCTACCAATGCTTGTAAAAGCTATACAAGAACTTTCAGCAGAAGTTGAAACACTTAAATCACAACTAGGAGAATAAAATGAAAACAGTATCAGAAGTACTAACAGCAGCAACCGATAGCGTTGATTTAATTAATGCAATTGATAATGGTTCACATGATGTAGAGGGCGTGGAGCAAACAGAGATAAATGACACGGTACAAAGAAATGTAGACCATCTTGAACTTATCTTGGCTTACACAGACCCAGATGTAGCAGGTGACTCATCAGATAAGTCTAGCTACACAGATGCGATTGCTACTGGTAAGGATTACATTTCTAACAATTCTTGAAATAATTATCCTGATAGAGGTTATTAGCTTTATAATTAATAGAAAGAAACTAGAGTGGATTGATTAAATTAAGTCCAAATTAACAAAATAGAATATTATGGCAGACACATATACAACAAACTTAAATTTAACAAAACCAGAGGTAGGTGCATCTACCAATACCTGGGGAACAAAAATAAATACTGACCTCGATACAGTAGATGGATTATTTAGTTCCACTGGTACTTCGGTGGCCATGAACTTAGACGGAGCAGTCATTGATAGTTCTGTCATTGGTGGCACTACTCCTGCTGCTGGATCATTCACAACACTAACAGCAAGCACATCTATTACAGGTAATGTTACTGGTAATTTAACAGGTAATGTTACAGGCAATGTCACTGGTGATTTAACAGGCAGCGTCACGGGTAATGTCACAGGCAATATTACAGGAACAGTTTTAACAGCAGCACAACCTAACATTACAAGCGTTGGTACGCTGACAGGATTTACTTCGGGTGGTATTGATGATAATTCTACAAGCACAATGATTACCTTAACAAATGGATATCAAGTGTTTTTAACAGATTCTTCTAGTAGCTCTCAAGAAGTTAACATAGGCACATCTAGCACTTTGGGTGGCAAGTTAAGTGTTCAAAGTGTTAACAACGAAGCTGCATACTTTCACAATAATGGTGGTAGTGGCGGAACTGGTAATGCGGTAGCTGCATTTAAAGTAACCAATTGGAATATTAACGATGCTTATGTGCAGACATTTTACAATTCTAGTGGCACATTGGCAGGTAGTATTTCTCTACCAACTGGATCATCAACCACAACAGCATTTAACACATCCTCAGACTACAGGCTAAAACAAAATGTAGACTATACATGGGATGCAACCTCAAGACTAAAACAACTCAAGCCAGCAAGGTTTAGCTGGATATCTGATGATGACAACACATTGGTTGATGGCTTTATTGCACATGAGGTTTCAGACATAGTTCCCGAGGCCATTACTGGTACAAAAGATGCAGTCGATGATGATGGTAATCCTGAATATCAGGGCATAGATCAAGCCAAGCTTGTGCCATTATTGGTCAAAACCATACAAGAACTAGAAGCAAGAATTACAGCCTTAGAAAGCTAAATGGCATTATTTCCAATAACACCCCCAGCAGGCATAGTCAAAAATGGAACTGACTATGGCAACAAAGGTCGTTGGGTCGATGGAAATTTAGTTCGCTTTGAAAATGGCTACCTTAAACCTATAGGTGGCTGGACAAAACTAAGACAAACAGCCTTAGACGGATCACCCATTGGAATGTATGCTTACAACGATAACTTGGGTGAGCCTATATTAGCGGTTGGTACAACAGAAAAGGTTTATGTTTTATACGACAACACCTGGACTGATATTACACCATCGGGTTTTGTTAATGATGGAGATGCCGATCCTCTTGGTTATGGTGCATATCATTTTGGCGTAGAAGACTATGGTGATGCTCGTTCACAATCAAGCTTACCTTTAGATACAGGTCATTTTTCTTTCGATAACTGGGGCGAACATTTAATCTTTTGTTTCTCTGGTGATGGCAAGATTTATAAATGGCGACCCAATTCAGGCGGTACAGCCGATACTATAGGAACAGTCGTGACTAATGCACCTACAGGGTGTCAATCAATTATCGTGACCAACGAAAGACATTTGGTTGCTATTGGTTCGGGCGGAGATCCAAGAAAAATCTCATGGTCAGATAGAGAAGACAATACCAACTGGACATCTAAAGCTACTAACACCGCAGGTGATTTGCAAATACCTACAGGTGGTAGAGCAATCATGGCAGCTTCATTTGGCAATGATATTATTATCTTTAGCGATACAGGTATCAGTAGAATGTTCTATGCAGGCTCACCTTTTGTTTATGGTATTGCTGATGCTGGAACTAACTGTAAAGCAGTCAGTAGAAGATCTATTGTTTCTACTGGTAATTTCCTAGCATGGATGGGTGAAAATTCTTTCTTTATTTATGATGGCACTGTAAGAGAAATACAATGTGAAGTGCATGATTATGTTTACGATTTACTTAATTTGCCAGGGAGAAAAGCTTGTTGGGGTGGACACAATTCTAGCTTTAATGAAATATGGTGGGGATTCCCAAGCGGTGAACTACAATACGCACCAAACAAATATGTGATTTGGAATTATGGTGAAAATGTTTGGTCTGTTGGTGAACTAGATAGAGGTTGTTGGGTTGACCAAGGTGTCTTTGATTTTCCAACTTCAGCAGATAACTCCGGGTTTATCTATCAGCATGAATCAACTGTATTGGGTAACTCACCTAATTTAGGCGATGCTGTTCCATATGCGACCTCTGGGCCGATTGAAATAGGCAATGGTGACAATTATGTCCAATGCAATCAAATACTTCCAGACGAAGAGGCTAATACACTTCCAGGTGTCACCCTTAGTTTCAAAGGTAAATTTACTCCACTAGGCCCTGAAACGGACTTTGGATCATTTACTTTTGAAAGTGATGGTTATACCGATGCTAGGTTTACTGCAAGACAAGTCTCAATGACAGTCACAGGCAGTACCACACAAGATTTTCAAGTAGGAAAGATTAGATTAGATGTACGTAACAGAGGTAGAAGATAATGGATTTATCCTCACAAAGACAGTACATACAAAGGGCAATCAATGTTAAATATTCTTTTACAGCTACCACGCAGCAAACTATCTATACAGCACCTAGCGGCGGTGACTTTGATTTTGCGATTATTAAAGATTTCATAGCTTGTGACCATGGTAATCAACAAACCAACTTAGATGTATCAATTACCGATACCAGTTCTAATGAGTTTTTTCTTTATAAACAACACAATATAACTGCATACGCTACAGATGAATTGGTACTTGGTTCAGGAATAATTATTCAACAAGGTGAAATAATAAAAGCACAAGTAAATCATGCAAACATTGATTTGATTTTAAGTATTATTGAATATGGAAAAGGCGATTAGATAATGAAATTTAATCATAAAATGTTTACAATAAAGGATATTTAAGAGGTTTATATTATGGCATTACCATGGGGCGCAATAATTTCAGGAGGAGCGGCTTTGCTTGGCGCAAGTGGCGGTGGCGGCTCTAAACAAACATCATCTACGCAAGTCGATCCTGCACAAATGGCTATGTACGAAGATCTTTATGGCAGAGCCAAAGGTATTGCGCAACAGCCATTCGTTCCATACACAGGATCAAGAATTGCTGGATTTAACCCAGATCAGCTTAGACAATTTCAAGCCACTCGCGGTTTATTTGAAAGTGGTATGCAATATGATCCATTGGCTGGATTGCAAGAATTAGCACAAGCTCCAACTCCAACCATTCAACCAGTAACAGGATTTCAAGCACCAACCATACAAGGTTTGCAAGGTCCTCAACCTGAACAGATTGGTGGCGTTTCAACCCCGCAGTTTAGAGGCTTATTAGGAGCTGATATTGGCGCCTATCAATCACCTTTTCAACAACAAGTCATCGAGCAATCTATGGCTGACATCCAAAGACAGGCTGATATTTCTAGGGGTCAAGCACAATCCCGAGCAATCGGTGCTGGTGCTTTTGGTGGCTCAAGATCTGCTTTATTGGAGGGCGAATCACAAAGACCATTTATAGAACAAATGGCTAGAACATCTGCTGGATTAAGACAGGCAGGATTTGAACAAGCACAACAAGCTGCATTATCCGACTTAGCAAGACAACAACAACTTGGTATTTTTGGCGCAGGTCAAGAACAACAACGCGCATTAGAACAAGCAAGATTGGGCCAACAAGCTGGATTAACAGGCTTTGAAGCACAACAACAAAGAGCCATGCGACAAGCAGAATTAGGCCAACAAGCAGGTCTTGCTGGTCAAGATATTCAAGCAAGAATGGCTATGATGCAACCAGAATTAGAGCTACGCGCAAGACAACAACAAGCAGGATTGCTTGGGGGCGTAGGTTCAATACAGCAACAAAGATTGGGTCAGCTTGGTCAAATTGGTTTACAACAACAAAGATTGCAACAAGGCGCGTTGGATGTTCCTTATCAAGAGTTCCAAAGAGCTTTGGGATATGCTCCGCAACAATTTGGTTTATTAAAGCAAGCTGTGTTTGGGCAACCAGAAAATGTTACTAGAACCGACAGAACTAGCCCGTCTGTGCTTGATAGATTAAGTGGCGGATTGGATTTATATAGCACTTTATCTGGATTAATTTAAATCATGGCAGTAAACGATTTATCAAAAGTATTCGGCATCCCATCTCCAACAGAAACATTGGATTTAACGCCGCAATTTCAAACCTCTCCAAAAACAGGCACTCTAGGTTTAGAGCAACCAAGTACATTAACAAGAGTTGGTAGCAGATTATCTAATAACCTAGCTAGAATGGGCGGTTATGATCCCATGCAACTAAGCAATGCTGAAGAAAGAAGACAAGCTAGAATGGCTGGATTGCAAGAGCTGTCTTATAGACTATCACAGACATCTGCTAAATTATCTGGTGATCCAGCAAGGATGCAGATAGCGCAACAGCAAGAGGCTGCGAGACAGCCAAAAGCTGTAAAACCGCCAGTTAGTTATCAAGAATATGCATTGACTGATTCAACACCGACTCCTCAAGAGTACGCGGAATGGATGTTAGAAAAAGAAACATCAAAAGCTACAAAAATTGACCTTGGCACAGACAAAGGTTTTGCAGCGTTGGGCGTTAAAAAATATGAAGAAAGATCTGACTTAGCATCATCAGCACAAGCCTCTAATATAAATTTAGATAATTTAGAAAATTTGCTAGACCAAGGTGTTGAAACTGGTTTTGGATCTGAAATTGGTTTAACTTTAAATAGAATTGGTCAGCGTTTAGTTGGCCCAGATTACAAGGCTGGTAAAATTGCTGGAGCAGAGTCATTTCTTGCTGGAACGAATCAATTAATTCTCCCTTTGGTTAAACTGCTTGGTGTAAACCCAACAGATAAAGATTTAGACTTTGTTGTAAAAGGAGCGCCAGAGCTAGGAAAATCTGTTGAAGGTAATAAATTAATGTTAAAGGCATTAAAAATTTCTAACGCAAGAGCTATAGATCAACATAATTTTGATAATGCATTTTATGTAAATCCTGAAAATGCAGGAAAAACAGAAATAGATAGAAACATAGCTTTTCAAATACATATGGCAGAAAATCCACAAATTTATAGTTCTGCTCCTTTAATAGAGGAATATAATAATTTATTAGAAAGAGAGGCTATACAAAAATTAAATGACGAAGATTTTGTTAGCACAGAAAATTTAGATTTGCCAGACGCATTTAAACCATGAAGCCAGGAGATATAATAGATACAGCAGTTGGTCCTCGTCTATATATGGGCGGAGATACAACTGATGAAGCCAGCTATAAAAAACCAATTACATCTGGATTAACCGCAGCTGGTTTACAAGGCGCTACCTTTAGATGGGTGGATGAAGTTGTTGGGACTGCTAGAGGAATACTTCCAGGCGGAGTAACGCCAGCACAGGGTAGAGAGTTAGAAAGAAGGTCTTTTGAAAAAGTGCAAAAAGAACAGCCGCTTGCCGCTGTTGGGGCAGAAATTGCTGGAGCAGCACTTCCGTCTCTATTAACTTTAGGCGCTACAACTCCAGTTTCGGCTACTACAATTGGAGCTGCTGGTTTAAGAGCGATCCCCGCTGGTTTAGCATATGGAGCTGGTGGCGCTGAAGGAATAACAGAAAGAATTGGGCCAGCTGTAACAACTGGCGCTGTTTCGGGTCTTGGCGGTAGTCTTTTGCAGGTAGCTGCAAGACCTATAGCAAAAATAGGCAAAGAAATTAAAGCATCATTTGAAAAACCAGAAAAGATAGGCAAAAAAGCTGCTCAAAAATTGGTTAAAGAGGCTTTAGATTACGATAAAACAAACATCAACAGCGCTATTCAATTCATCAACAATAGATCTGGAAAACAATATGCTTTAGCTGATATAGGTCCTAACACTAGAGCTTATTTAGATGCAGTCAATGTTTTGCCTGGCAAAGGAAAAAAAGAAGCTCAAGAATTTTTAAAAAAAAGAAATGAAGGAATGTTGAGCAGGATTACTGGAGACTTGCAAGAGGCTTTTGGATCAAAAGCATCATATTTTGAAACTTATAAAGCATTAGAATCTGCAAGATCTGCAAATGGAAAAATTTTATATGCCAAAGCCATGGAAAAAAAGATTCCTGTTACTGAAGAATTGGTAGATATATTAAAAAGACCTAGCGCTCAAAATGCTTTTAAAAAGGCTTATGTTTTAGCGGCAGAAGATGGTGTTAATCTTCCAAGAATTAATTTAAAAAATGGAAAAATGTTTACAAGCAAGGGTAATCCTGTAAAAGCCATAGATACCAAATTGTTACACTGGATGAAGTTAAGTTTAGATGATGCTATTTACACAGGAAGAGCGCCAACTAACATTGGGGGAGTTGGCTCAACGCAATTAAACTTACAAAAATCTACTAAGAATAATTTTTTAGATTATATGGATAAAAATAATAAAACATATAAAAGAGCTAGGGATGAATGGTCTGAAAAAGCAGCCATAATGGATAAATTAGAGCTTGGAAGAAAGTTTGATGCTCCAGGTCAAAATATTGAAGAAATAGCCGAAGAAATAGCCTCAATGTCTAAATCTGAATTAGAGGCATTTAGAAATGGAGTCCTTAATAACATTACTGAAAAAATGGAAAAGTCAGTAGCTATCGGTGGAAGAGGAGCAAATTTAGCTTTTAATATTATAAAAACTCCAAGAAGCAGAAAATTATTAAGAAGTACATTTGAGCCAGGCAAAAGTGGAGAACAAAAATTTAATAAATTTATATCAAATCTGACAGATGAGATAGAGTTAAAAGATACTTCTAATTTGATTGTTGGAAACAGTGCTACAGCTGGTAGAACACAAGCGGTTAAAACAGTTACGGGACTGGTTCAACCATCTGATTTTCAAAATTTAAGTCCAGTTGGTTTAATATATAGTATGTTAAAAGCCGACAATCCTCAGCTGCAAGAAAGAGCGGCAACAGCAGCAGCAAACGAGCTATCAAGAATATTAATAGAAACAAATCCAGTAGCTTTAAAAAATATAGCAAGAGAGCTGTCAGATAAAAAAACATTTGCTGGTATTTTAAAAAACTACATACCCAAAGGGTTTGAGAATATTGCAAGAACACCAATTAGCCCACAAGTATTAGCCGCTGAATCTAATATTGTTGCTGGAAGTGGCGCTCCTCTTGATGTGTTACAAGTTCCTAGTATGGAAAATCTTTTAGAAAAGATGAATAAACAACAATAACCCATGCCCCTTGCAACAGAACGAGTTGGTCGTTTTGGTGAATATCTCACAGCAGCAATCCTTTCTCAAGTTTCTGACACAGTAACCATCGTTCCACACAACGCATCCGCAGACATCATCTTTGAACACAACCTAAAGCTGTATAAGTGCCAGGTCAAAACCCAATCACAAATAGAAGAACGCAGAGGCAACTGGCGGTTTGATATGCGTAAAGGTCAACACGCAAAAAACAGACAATATAAAAATAACGAAATAGATGTGTTTGCTTTTGTGGCAGTACCGCACAAAAACGTGGTGTTTTCTAAACCTTTAGACCAAGCTCAATTAACCATCATTGATGAACACATGAAGAACAATGATGCTGTTAAAAACATCAAAGACATATTGAAAAATCTTAGTTAGATATTATCAATATCAAATACAACCTCTTGATCCTTGTAATGCTTAACGGAGTGTATTCCTACTTGCAGGAAATACTCCGCTAATGCTTGAGGATCTTTGTTTTCCAACCCAGCTACATCTATCAAAGAACGCGCAATGTGTCTGTTTACATAAACAGGCGTATTGTTGTTCCTCTCATTTAAAACTGGATCTTCAAAATCAAACAAGTTCATTGCTTTACTCCTAGACCTTTACCTCTTTGGTATATTGGCCTAATTTGTTACCCTCTCCGTCTACACCATGTACAAGCTGTAGTTCAAGGTCAATGTAATGCTTGGCTTTAAGTAAGTCTTCAACCTTATCAACCTTATCTCTGGTAATAAGTTTCAACACATTACCCATTGACCATGACAATCCATTTGCGTAAATATACTCAATGGGTTGTATGCCATTGCCTTTATAATGATTGCCACCTACCTGGTTATTGATCGCAAGCATATCAATTGCTTGATCCCATTCCTCTGGGGTTACATTATCTATACTCATATTCTTCTCCTTTTTTATAAATATATTTGCATATCATATAACTTTAGTGTAAATTTAACAACATTCAAATACAAAAAGGGAGTATTAGGAAATGACAGACACCGATAAAGTCTTTATAGACACTAAGCAACTAGCTAAAAGGTGGGGCAAAAATCCACACGCGCTATCAAATTTAAGGCGCAAAGGCGGAGGCCCTAACTATTATAAGATTGGCGGTAAAATTCTTTATGATCTATCAGAGATCAAGCAATTAGAAGAAAGCTCATACGTTTCCAATGGCTCACGCAATATTTAGCCCCTCATCCTCAGATCGCTGGTTTAAATGCCCAGCGAGCGCGTACCTAAACTATTCAGCAGAATACAAGGTAGGCATCCCTGCGGCTACAGGAACGCTTATACATGAGATGTGCGAGATGCTATTAAAAGGCAGGCTCAAGGACATGACATTGCGTGACTATTGGTTAGGTAAAGTCCAGGTGGTTGAAGACTTTGAGATAGAGGTTGATGAGGATATGATTGCGTGCGCGGAGACTTATGTAGAGTACATACATAAAAGAAAAGAAGAACTTAACGCCAAGATGTTGATAGAAGAAAAAGTCTACATGGATGAGATATCAACAAAGTGTTTTGGTACTGCTGACACAATATTAATTGGTGAAGATCGCATCGCTGTTATAGATTTAAAGTCTGGTAAGTGGGGTGTCGATGTCGAAAGGAATAAGCAGTTAATGATTTATGGTCTGGGTGCGCTCGCGCGGTATGGGGATGAGAATACCACCATGGAGCTGAGCATTGTACAACCACGCGGTTGGCATAAGGATGGCCCTATAAGAACATACGAGATTTCAGCTACCAATCTGGTTGATTGGGGCTACAACGATTTGAAACAAGCAACGGATGCTTGTGACGAAGAAAACCCACAATATGTTGCGGGAGATCATTGCAGATTTTGTAATGCCAAGGCAAATTGTGATACTTATAAAACTACTCTAGGAGAGAAATATGGTTGAAGAAACTAAAGAACTAACCTTTACCTTTAATGAGGATGGTAAAGAATATAAGGTAGATGATTTGTCTGAAGAGAACAAGATTCTATATAACAAAGTGACCCTTGTTAACCAACAAAGGCAAGAGGTCATTGCTAACGCTAACTTTGAAGTAGAGAAGTTAGAGATACTTGGCAAACATTACAGCAACGCTTTGAAAGAAGCTGTTGAGGGTGATGAATCTAAGGTTGAGGTGGCTAAATGAGTTTAGCTGCAATCCAAAAGAAAGGTAAAGTAAAACCACCAAGACTTATATGTTATGGCCCAGGCGGTATTGGTAAAACATCATTTGCTGCAAGCATGGATAAATGTGTAATCGTACAATCTGAAGATGGTATCGGTAAGATTGAGTGCGATCACTTTCCAGTAGCCAAAAGCTATGAAGAGTTTATGACTAACTTAAATTCTTTACTTACAGAAGATCACGAGTTTCGTGTTGCCTGTATTGATTCATTAGACTGGTTAGAAACTTTGTTATGGGATCATGTTTGTAATGAAAATGGCTGGGCGCAAATAGATACACCTGCATATGGTAAAGGCTATGTTGCAGCTCTTGATAAGTGGAAAGAGTATGTTGAGGTTCTTAACAAACTCAGAGATGAAAAGTCTATGACTGTAATACAGATTGCACACAATCAGATTCGCAGATATGAAGACCCATCTAATGATCCACATGATCGACATGAAATCAAACTACATCGTAAAGCTGCTGACCTGTTGGTAGAACATAGCGATGCAGTCTTTTTTGCCAACTATAAAGTTGGAACTGTACAAGTCAAAGGCAAGATGGGTATGACTACCAAGACTGTTGCTGGCGACAGAACTATTTTTACTGAGCAAGCACCTGGTTATATGGCCAAGAATAGATATGGCTTGCCCAGTGAGATGCCTTTTGAGTGGGCAACCATAAGAGAGGAAATGTTGAAATGAGCCGATTAGGAGAAGTTGAAAGAGTAAAGAGAACCTTAAAACTGTTTGATATGATCTTGAATAAACACATAGATTCTATCAATCCAGAGGACAACTCATTACCTCTTGACGGATTACATTGGCTTATTTCAATGCAGGCGGATTGTGAGGATTTAATCAAATACTTATCTGATTATGATTCTTACGATCCAGGTTAATTAATATATAGATATAAAGGGTATCAATATGGATTTAAAACAATATAAGAATGATGATTTCTCATTGGACATGGGTGAATCTACTATTAAACCAGGTGTGCATGAAATAAAAGTTGTTGAAGAAACAATTTTTGAGGGTACAGACAAAAACGGAGATGTTATTAAAGTAGAACTTAGCTTTATATTTCCCAAAGGTTCTGCATCTGTTAAAGAGTGGTACACAGTTAGTAGCGGAAATCCCAAAGCAGTTAATGTTGGTGTATCAAAACTTAATGGTTTGTTTGTTGCAGCTGGTCTACCTAAGTTTAGCGAAACTTGGAAAACAGACGGGATAATGGGCAAAAGCGTTATGTGCGATATAACCGAAATTGATAAAGATGGAAACAAGTACCTTAGAATTGATGATGATTATGGTAACAATTACAAACCTGTAACAGAAAGCAAAGCTGAGGTTAAAGCGCAGGAAACTGTAAGTGCGAAAGCAGATACAGACGCAATTCCATTTTAATCTAAAAAAAATGCGCCCAGCGTTATGTGGCTATTGTCGCATACCGACTGGGCCATTCCTGAAGATTGGAGAGAACACAATACATGGAGCTTGCTCTATGGAACATTTAAAACTATTACGCGAGGATAATAAGTTGAAAAGAATAGCAGTTGTGTGTGATGAAGGGATAGATTATGCAATCACACAGTCGAGAGAAACTTACTTAGATATATCAAAAAAGCGTGGCACATTTGTCATGCACGAGTGGGAAAGAACAGACAGAGAACTATTATTTGGTCGCGTGGTAAATGAATATATGACTTGGGCTAATGAACAAGCCCGTACTGGTCATATGGACAAGGTTATACGCGATGGATCTGACTAAATATAGGGTAATTACAAACAATCAAGATCATAATTTCCAGCAAGGAAATAATATCTATGATCTGCAAAACGAGATGAATAACCAAGGCTTGTATGTAAATCAATTAGATTTAACAGGCAAGGTTACGCGAGTTCCAGTCAAGTCTGCGCCTGGTGTTAGACCAGACAAAGGCAATGAGCGTAGCGGTTGGTATGTTATCAACGAGCTAGACGGAAATTATTTTGCAACTTTTGGTAACTGGCGAACTGGTGAACAACATAAGTGGTCAAGCATTAACACCAATCAACTATCTAACATTGATAGAGTCGCACTACAAAAAAGAATGGAGGAAGCTATTGAGCGGGCCGAAGTAGCGAAGAAAGTTAGGCATGATGAAGTAGCTAAAGAAGTAAAAGAAAGATATAAGAACTGTCAGCCCGTGATCTCGCATGAGTATCTAAATAGTAAAAATGTTAAAAGCTATGGATTGAAACAACTGAACGGAAGTTTAATTGTTCCTGTTATCTCAGCAGTAAGCGGAGAGGTGCGTAGTTTACAGTATATCGATAAGAAAGGACAGAAAAGATTTGTGAGCGCGAGCGAAATTAAAGGTAATGTTTTTCTTATTGGGTGCGAGCCATCAACATTAGCCACGCAAGAAAACTTAATTATTGTTGAGGGATACTCAACCGCAGCCACAGTTTATGAAAGTACGAAGATACCGACAGTTTGCGTATTTTCTGCGAACTTTACTCTGGAGGCTGTTACTAATATTAGGAAGATATCTCAGGCAAGATTATATATAGCCCTAGATAACGATGAGAACGGCGTAGGAGAGAGGAAAGCTAACGAGGTAGCATCTGCCATTCCTAACTGTTTCGTGCGCGTGCCGAGCGCGAGAGGAGACTATAACGATTTAGCTAAAACTCATGGATTAGATAGAGTTAGATTAGAAATACTTAATCAAGGTTTAGGTCTAACCAAACACCCCATTAGAAACCTAGTTAAAGAACCGCCGCCAAAAGTTTGGCTTGTGGATAAACTGTTAGAAATATCCAAGCCTGGTATCCTTGCCTCGATTGGTGGGGTAGGTAAATCCATGATGGCATTAGATTTAGCCATTAAAGTATCGCAAGGCTCTGGAATGTGGTTTGATCATCCCATACTCAAAGGCGGTAATGTGGTGATACTATCAGCCGAGGATGACTTGGTTGAAATCCATAGACGAATCAATGCTTTGGATAAAGGTAATAAAAGATTCGATGCACCTTACGATGTATTCACCCATACAATCCCCGATCAACCTGAACCTTTAATACTCATTAGAGATGATTCCAAAGGTTTACAAATCACCGATCAAGCTAGAGAACTCTTAGCTGAATTAGAAACCATACCGAATTTAGAACTGGTTATCATTGACCCAATCCAAGCCATGAGTGGAGCGCCGATTAGTTCATCTAATGAAGCTGCTCAACTTTACTGTCAACTTTGCGCCTCTATCTCCTCGCGCTTTAACTGTTGCACCCTAAGTATTCATCATATGTCAAAAGCGGCTCTCCAAGCTGATGACGATCCGATGAATGTGCGCAGTAAGATACGAGGCGCATCTTCTTTAGTCGATGGTCATAGGTTAGCAATAGCCTTGTGGTTAGCGAATGAAGAAGAAGCGGAGAGAATTTGTATTGATAATGGAGTGGACTATGAGCGGTTGCGCGTGGTGAAGGGTGCGGTGGTGAAAAGTAATTCATCCGAAGTCGATGTATCAATCAAGACATTGTTTAGAAAAGAGGCCGTGCTTGAGCCTTACAAAGAGAGCAACTTTAATTTTGGAGATTTTTAATATGATTAATTACCCGTGCGGATGGTTTGATGTAGAACAATTACCTGGAGGCAGTCGTGAATGTATTAAGTCTGTTTGATGGTATGTCTTGCGGAATGTTAGCCTTGGACAGGCTAGGCATTAAAGTCGATAAGTATTACGCAAGTGAGATTGATAAGTATGCCATGCAAGTGAGCGCGGCTAATTACCCAGAGATTATTCAAGTGGGTGATATTACCAAGTTAGATTTGTCTACTTTGCCAAAGATTGATTTGGTGATGGGTGGTTCACCATGTCAAGGATTTAGTTTTGCTGGTAAGCAGCTTGCATTCGATGATCCTCGATCCATGTTATTTTTTGAGTTTCACAAAGCTATCTCATATTTACAGCCGAAATATTTTTTACTAGAAAATGTGAAGATGAAAAAAGAATACTTGGATGTTATATCTGAATATATGGGCGTTGAACCTATCTTTATTAATAGCTCTTTAGTTTCCGCTCAATCAAGACAGAGATACTATTGGACTAACATTCCTAATGTTGAGCAACCTAAGGATAGAGGAGTTGTTCTGAAAGATGTTCTCGAAGATGGCTTCAATACCGAAAGAGATAAAAGTCATTGTCTGGATGCTAACTATTACAAAGGTTCAAGTGTTGAAAACTATTTAAAGAAAAGTAGAAGGCAAATGGTTTTTAAAGATTCTGGAAACAATGGCATGATTTTAGTGCCACAAAAGTTAGTTGACGATACTAATGACTTACCAGAAAAGTCGCAAACAATTAAATCGCAGTATTACAAATCATCTAAAGCAAACTTTGAAAGAAGTGGTACTTTTCACGCAACAGGAATACCGCAGAAGTTAGTTGATGTTAGGGCTATGACAGAAGTAAGAACACCTGAAGCCAATCAAATAAGATATGAGCATAAAAGAAAAACAGGAAAAGATTGGTCGCCCAGGCATATGAGACATTTGGTTGAAAGGCAAGATGAGAAAATGAACACCCTTACAAGCGCATTAACCAAACAACATATATTGCAAATAACCGAAGAACAAGAAGTCTATTGGCGCAAGCTAAAACCTATCGAATGTGAGCGCTTGCAAACAGTACCAGATAATTACACGAACCATGTATCAAATACAAGACGCTACCAAATGCTCGGAAATGGCTGGACTATAGAGGTCATAGCACACATTTTAAAGAACATGGAAATATGAGCGATGCAGTTAAAGGTGTGGTCTTCATTGATGATGCGATCAATCTAAGTCAAGATGAACTTAAAAAGAAGTTTAAAGAAGCGGTTGAGAGAAATGAAATCAATCACTTTGAAATACAAACGAGAGGTGAACAATGAAATGTTTTAATTGCAATGCCAATATGGAAGTAATAAAAGAAACAGATATTAGTTATTACAACTATTTATTTAATCTAAAACTTACTTTTGAATGTAAAGAATGTGGAGCGGTAGCCAATGCCTATCCACCCAAAGATGATAATCAAAAGGTGAGTCATGGCGGGTAAAGGTGATAAACCAAGAGATTTAGTCTATAGCCAAGAATATAGAGATAATTTTGATAAAATCTTTGGTAAGAAGAAACCAAATAAGGAGCAAAAAAATGAGACTGATTCTAAGCGAAAAAGATAAACATATTATTGTTACTGTCCTCGGTGATTACGCCACCGAGATAGATAGACAGGCCACCAAATCAAAAGAAGATTTAGATACTTATAAAAGAATTGAGAACATTATTAGTCAAGTAGCCTTTGGGTTTGACAAGGAGGAGAAAGAAGAATGAACCATGAAATGATGATGAAATTAGCCTTAATCGGCTTGTTATGTTGCTTGGTGGTATTGGTTAGCTTGTAGCAAAGCGCTACAATGCTTGTAGCATAACGCTACAACGACTGTAGCAAATCACTGCAACGACTATAGCATAACGCTACAAATATCCGTATATATATGAAATATATATATAGAGACAAAAACCCTTAAGGGGTTTTGTGTCTCTTCAAGAAAGAAAGGAGAAGTATGAGAGAAGAATTAAAAAATTCCTGGTGGGTGAGCGCGGGGAACATTGAGCGCGAGCGCGAGAGCGCACTCATATCCATCGAGTTCGATAAAACCTTTCGCGATTATTCTAAGTTAAAAAAAGAAATATGGAATCTCTATCGCACGCACGCGGGGCGAGAAGATTTATCGCCAGTAGCGAAGCTGTTACTTTGGAGCGTGTGCGAGCGGTATCGATGGCAAACCTGGAGTAGCCATGATGCCATTAGTTATTATTGCAAGATGATAGGGGTACATAGAACGAGCGCGAGTCGGGGGATGAGTGAGCTGTTAGAGAAAGAAGTTCTATGGTGTGTGCTAGAGGGTGAGCGCAAGCGGTTGAGGAAATCGCAAGCGGGTGGGAAGAAGCATTTTCTATTGGTTGGTCTAGGTGCGCACTTGCGCGAGCAGGTGGGGCGCGATAGCTAACTTGGGGAAGGAGAGTAAAGCTATCTTGTGTGCGCCCCGTTGATTGGTTACTGGTTAGGCTATTATATCCCCGTTTTTAAAT
>VMHT01055665.1_pt1 | contig 28144 bp, 29 predicted proteins | sample 4693611 | NCBI WGS metagenome assembly VMHT01 (sample SAMN12280063, study PRJNA550983) | marine metagenome | isolation source: seawater sampled from same location over 5 years 0.02-0.2 micron viral filtrate | place: USA: collected off the coast of southern California halfway between the port... ... | reverse complement strand
ATGGATAATATTGATAGAGTATTATTATTCTTATTAGGCATTTGTGTAATGCTCATGTCTATTGTAACATTAGCCAATCCTAATGGATATTATATGCAAAGTATTGAGGGAATACTCATAACTATATTCATAGGCTCGATTGGTTTAACAATGATACTTGTAAGTTTTTACAGTATCTTTTTTAAGGAATAGTGAGGGAAGAGATCACTCCTTAACTTGGTGGGTAAAAGTGGATGCCTTGTTGCAAATTCATCAACGACCTAAATGCTATGCCTCTCTACATAATCGTGATCCCTCGTTATTTTTGTGACGATTATTGTGAGTAAAGCCTCGATCTCTCAAACTATGGTGGGCAAAGGTATGGAAAGCCACAAAAAAGGCTCGTTTAAGCCTTGTACAGAGGGGGTTACCTCCTCCCTCTGTACGAATACTAGCAAAAACAACTAACTGCTCTGTACGGGGCTTATATCGCTATTAAAGGAGATATCGCTATTATGCAAAAGAAAAAGCACGATCAACTAAGAATTAGAGACACTTTAAAGGATTTGCACATACAAATCCAAAAAGAAAACAAATCTAAAACACCAAAAGAATTAGGGATGCATGAGAAATTTGAAGACGTTCCTGATAGACTGTCAGATCGAGATAAGATTGGCAGAGTAAACAAAGTATCAACCTCAACTATTCAGCATATGCGAGGTGGCGGTACATTTGACGATTAGAAGTTAAATTAAACTTTTAGAAAAAGAATGAGGGCGGTATTGGAGACACCGCCCTCTTGCGTAAGAAGTGAGATGCTGAGAAAACAATCACTTTATCGAAACATAATCCCACCTTTTAATTAAGTCAACTATTTCTCCAACTTTCATAAAATTCTTTTATTGGCTTAACAATTTCCAAAATATTATTTTTAATAAATTCAATATCAATACGAGTTAAATCCTTATCAGTTAGTATTTTCATCAGGATATCGTATATCCTAGATCCACCTGCTGATCTAGAAAATCCTAAACACTCAGTAACTTTTCTTCTAAGTATTTCATTATCATTGCTAGTGGTGTCGTAGGTAGACGTAATTCTAGGATTGTAATTCGATGCCTTTATTCCCACCATGCCTGATCTATTGTAGTCCATCTGAAACTTATCCAAGATCATAAAGTCATCTAGCGATATACTATCATCAAGTAGCAACTTGTCTAAGCAAGTCTGATCAACCACTCTCATTCTAACTTTATTTGTTTTATCTATAAACTCAGGCTTAACAGTTTTGTTGTCAAAATGGTAAGTCTTCGTCATCTTCTTTTTCATAGTAGTTATTATACTCTACTTTTTTTTGTGTCTTTTGTTTATTCTTAGCCCATATATATCCATCAGGGGCTAACATTTCCTCATGGCTTTCTATGTTATCCATACTATTATATCTAGAAGTTACTTTATCAAATGAAAGTCCCACATCACCAATCGATCCCACCCAACTAAATCTGCATTTCCAAATCATAATTTGACTTATACTCGATGAAGACGGATTAGGTCTATGTACTGTCAATCCTACATCAGCTTTCGCAAACCAACTCGCTGATCCTGATATATCATATCCCTTTGGTGGCGGGACAGTTCCATCATCTTTCCTGATCATCTTGGTTGGATGAGCAACAAACCAAATATGTATTCCATGAGCCTGAGCAAAAACTCTGAGGTTAGTCAGCATATCTGATATCCAATCAGTTTCAGAAGTTAAATTAACTTTTGAAATATAATTATATGGATCAATGACTATGCCTCTAACACCATGCCTCATAACGGCAACTTTCATTCTTTCCATAATGCTTTCTAACGTAGATAGCGATCCATCAGCCTGATACAAAAAAGAAAAATGTTCTTGCACAAACTTCTTTCCCTTATCTAAATCTTCCTTATTTAATTTTGGTGTTACACCATCAAAGAATGGTTTGCCAATATGTTTGCTTATCAGCTTGGCAATATGTATTCTTGGCTCGTTTTCAAATGAGCAAATACCAAATTTCCATCCTTTTTCTTTAGCTATATTAACCATAATCTGATCAACAAATTCAGACTTACCGCTTGATGGATGCCCCGTTACAACTGTTAACTGCCCCTCAACAATCGTATATAGCGGATCGACTTCCTTGTATCCCGTTGAAACTCCTGATCCTACACCCTTTTCGTAAATCTCATCCACCTCATCATAAAAATGAGAGGCATCGTATAATCCTGAAACTGGATAAGGTACTGGATTAGATGCTAAATCGTCTAACTTTTGCTTTCCATGCTTTACTAAAACATCATTGGCATCCTTACAATCCTCAGGATATTCTATTTTGAAGCACCTATCTTTGCCTACTCGCCTAGCTATTTCTTCAGCCATAGCCTGACCTGACTTATCGCTATCCATAGCTATGACAACTTTGTCACACAACTCTAATTTCTTTTTTGCGTTCCAAATAAATTTAAACTTATTATCTTCATGGGCATCAACCTTGCCATCAACGACTTTCATTACTGCCCCATGTGGTATTGAGACTACAGATTTGTAGCCAACCTCGATGAATGAAAGTGCATCCATCTCCCCCTCACAAATAATTATCCAATCATTTGTTTCCACATTATCTATATTAAAAAAATTAACTGCTGATCCCTGAGACGAAAAACCTTTATTTGGAAATGATCTCAATTTAGCAAACTCTGTATTCCCCTTGTTTACATATGGAAATACTAAACAAGGCATCTCCTTTTTCTCTGATGCTATGTAATGTTTTTTAAACTTAACTCCCGCAAGTTTAGCGGTATTCTCAGATATGCCTCTGCTCTTCAAGTATGTGATACTGCCATTGTCTTCTGTTAAATTTCCCCACATCTTTTTATCGACAGCGTGAACCACATTCTCTCTCCTTATCAGTTTAAAATTATTGTCTCCAATCTTTACAGAACCATTTTCGTTGCAATGCCAACAGTTATAAACAACTGCATCGTCATCTACCTTTAGTGACATTGTTTTTTGATCTTTTTTCTTTCTGCTATGTGAGCAAAAAGGGCAGTTAACCTTATGTTGACCACTACCTAACTTGAGGGCATTTGCCCTAATATTTGATGATAACTCCATATTTTTCTCCTACGCAATCCAAAAAAGATAGTGCCATAAAATTTCCTAGTCAACGAAAAAAAATAATAATTTTATTAGTTTAAGAAACCAATGTTATCTTGTTAGAGTACCCCCACTTAGACAATGTGTTCCAAAAGTTAATTTTAACTTATACTAGTAATACTAGCTATAACTAGTATATATATATTATATATTTATAACTAGTATTGTTATAACTAGTTGGGGAAACTTCTGTTTTGTATTACTCGTTTTAATCTTTCGCCCAAGTACCTAGCGACAACGGGTTTGCTAGTGGCAATATTTTCTAAATGTATTTTTAATTTACTTGAGTTTAGTTCAGCCATATCGCAAACGTCATCAAAATCATTGCTCTTCATCCAAGTGGCTACGTTTAATTTTTCTTTTGGGCTACCTAAATAAAGATCAGAAATCGCTTGGCACATCACATATTTCCAAAGGCGACACTCGGACATGAGTTCTAGGTCTTTCTCTATCCAATCCCCAATATATGTACTTTTGCTTAACTTGTCTGTCATTAGCATATATTTTTCCTTGCATACAATCCAAGACAACACTTTCATCTAGATCAGGTCTTCTCGAAGAGTAGTATATAATTAACTCTACTTTTACATCAGTTTCAATAAGATTTTCTAATTGGGGGCATTGCAAAGCAAATATTCTCTCGTAGTTTCTAGCTTTATCAGATTTTATCAGGGCGGGTCTCTTGCCAAATGTGACTATTTTTCTTGAGTTTCCCTTACTTGCGGGTTCTCCCTCGATAATAAAATTTATTTTTTTATGGGTTTTTATTGACATAAGTTGGTATTCCTATTATCTATAAAGTTGCGTAAGGAGAAAATTACATGAAAATAACCAACAAGTTTGGTATGCCACAACCTTTTGTGGACTTTGCCATAAACGATAAATACAGTAAAGGTAAAGCTGACATATCTGTCACTACCTTGATAGATAGCCCCAAGATAAGATTAATGAAAGAAAAGCACGATCATGAAATAGAGGTTGATGCAGTTGATATGGTTTGGGCATTATTTGGGACTGCGGTTCATTCTGTTTTAGAAAACTCAAAACAATCTAACGATGTTATAACTGAGGAAAGACTTTATCAAGAAATTGATGGTTGGGTTTTGTCAGGTGCAGTTGATAGGCAAGAAATAAAAGACGATCAGGTAACTATAGTTGATTACAAAGTTACATCAGTTTGGTCTGTGATATACGGAAAACCTGAGTGGGAAAATCAATTAAATTGTTATGCTTTTTTAGTTGCAAACAAGGTTGGTCTTTCTAAAAGAAACGTAAATAGCTTAAAAATATGTGCAATCCTGAGAGATTGGAACAGAAGAGATGCTGAAAGAAAAGAAGACTATCCAAAAGCACCTATAGTTTTTGTTGATGTACCTTTGTGGGATCACGAAAAGATATCAAAATACATAAAAGAAAGAATGGCTTTACATCAAGAGGCACAGATTTTGTCTGACTTACATGGAGATGTAGGTCTTTGTAGTGATGAAGATATGTGGAAGAAGAATGATACATGGGCAGTAAAGAAAAAAGGTCAGAAGAGGGCAATCAGAGTATTAGATAGTTATCAAGAGGCGGTGGATTATGTTAAGTGGCACTCTGAAACTGATAAGGCATACGTTCCCATAAAAAAACATACATATGAAATTGAATTACGAGTTGGAGAATATACTCGTTGTGGCAACTATTGTTCTGTTGCTGATTTTTGTAACCAACATAAAGAGAGGATAATATGAAAGACAAGGTAAAGATACCCAAGAGGGTAGTAAGAAAGGTTAAGAAAAGTGGTTTTGTTAAGCTAAAGCCAATAGTTGGAGAAAGACCTAAGGATAGGTCTTTAATCGCAGAGCATATAGTCGAGGCTACGAGCAAAGGTAAAGCAGAAGACGTTTTATTTATTTGCAAAATCTTCTTTAAAATAAAAGATAAAATAAAACTATGGATGAAAAAATGAAATTTAATATACCTGATAAGGTTGTCGATACCTTGAAAGAAATCGGCATGAGCCATACGGATGCGGGTTGGAACTGTCATGGAACTTATGTGCTTTTACATAAGGCTTTGGAAAAAGTTGCAGTTGCAAGAAAGATAAAGTTTGATGCCCCTCAAATATTAGAAAGCGATAGCAGTAAGAGAGTTGTTAGCTTAATGGTTATGGGGCATATGGGCGATAAATCAGAATGGTCTATAGGCGAGGCATCCCCATCAAATAATAAAAATAGTTATCCATATGCTATGGCTGAGAAGAGGGCTAAGGACAGAGTTATACTTAAGTTAGTTGGTCTTCATGGCGATGTGTATGCAGAGGATGAGGCTGACAGTTTTAAAGAGGAACGACCTGAGGAAATAAAAGGCGGTACAGTTAGTGGAGAGGGAGACGAAGATAAAGATGATCTGCCTGAGGTAACATTTAAAAAGTTAGATAATACTGAAGAGACTGTAAAAGGCATAGAGTTCATCAAAGAGGTCTTTATAACATTTTTACCAATACAACATAACAGAGCAGACATAGTTGGTTTTTGGAAAAATAATAAAGAGGCAAGAGAGACACTAAAAGAACTCTCTTTAAAAGACTACGAAGAAGTAGAGATCGCTTTCAAGAAGAGAGCAGAAGAAATTGTCAACAACAAAGGAGAAAATGACGATGGAAAATAATCAATACCCCGCAACGGGTGGCTTGTTTACTCAAAAAGATAAGAAGTCAGAAAAAAGCCCTGACTACTCAGGTATGCTTTCATTAGAGATGGAAGTTGTAGAAGACCTGATAAAGCAAAAGCAAGAGGGAATATCTCAGCCTAAACTTAATCTAGTTGGTTGGAAAAAACTCAGCAAGGCAGGCAGTCCTTATCTCAGAATAATAGGCAATATTGAAAGAGACAGACAAGACAAATCTCAATTCAAGCCTCAGCAAACTCAACAACAAAACTCATCTAGTAATGAACTAGATGACGAAATACCATTTTAGGGAGAGTTAGATGGAAGAAGAAAATAAAATTGAGGGAGTTAGTTTTGAGGCAGTCAAAACATCTATGATGCAAGACAAGAACGGAACTAATATAAGGCTGACCATACATCCTAATGATGTGCCACCACAGTTGCATAAAGATTGGGTTGGCTCTAGGTACATGGTTGTTATGGTAAAACTCAATGAAGATGGTACACCTGACGAAAGGAAAGAAGATGACCAAGAAAAAGTCGGAGAATAATGCTGATATACAATCAGATTATCTGACCTTAGATGGTGTAGCTAATTATCTTTCTATAAGTCGGATGACGTTATACAATATAATCAACGATGAAAATTCTACTTTCCCAAAAAGTTTTGAGATAATTAAGTCTTCAAAGAATAGACCTAAGAGACTTTACAAGAAAGCAGATGTAGTCGAGTGGTTAGAAAAAAGTCCTAGAAGTTAAAATTAACTTATGGCTAGGTCTTTATATGAAACTTCTCAAGACAGAAAACGAGAAAAAGAAGCATTAAACTATGTCTCAAAATGTTGGGGCATAGTTTATCACAAACTGCCAATGTCATATAAGTTAGATTATTCGATATATCGCAAGGATAATCTGGTTGGCTGGGCTGAAGTAAAATGCAGAACACATAATTTTGGAACATTCCCAACATACATAATATCACTAGCAAAAGTTTTAGAGGCTAGGAGATTAGGAAAAGAAACAAATACAACTCCAATTCTTTTGGTATCGTGGCTAGACGTATTAGCTTATTTGGACTTTTTTTCCCCGTTCACCATCAAGCAAGGTGGTAGATCAGATAGAAACGATTGGCAAGATCAAGAGCCAATGGCACACTTTGAATTAAAATATTTTAAAAGAGTAGGAGATATAAATGAAACTAGCAGATGGGTATGACGATGCATTTGTAGGAAGTAGTATAAGTGCCTTCGATAGAAAACAAGTGGCTATATATGACTACGATAAATGCCTATTAATATTAATGCATGATTACGGAATGGATGAGGAAACTGCAATAGATTGGTTTCACTTCAATGTCATAGGATCGTGGGTTGGGGATGACACTCCAATATTTATAAATCAACATAGTGTAAAAAACATAGAAGATTATAAGGAAGATGATAATGAAGAAGAATGACAACGTAAATAGACCCAAGCACTATCGAAAAGGTAGGGTCGAGTGCATAGACGCAATAAAAAGTGCTACGGGAGATGGCTACCAATTCTACCTACAGGGTAACATCATGAAGTATATGTGGAGATTTAATCATAAGAATGGATTAGAGGATTTACAAAAGGCTCAATGGTATCTCTCAGAATTAATTAAATCCAAAAAGAAATGATAGTATGATAGTAGTTGGTGCAAGATGGTCGCTTTTATACTTATTTATCTGATCCCTAGATCGAAGACCATATAAACCTACTGCGACATTATTGTAATCAGTCGTTACTAATTTACCTGCTTAATAACCAATAAATACTAAAAACACAAACTTGTAGAAAATGTGGCGGACGCTGCGTAAAAAAATGTACCTAGAAACCCAAACTTTTAGCCACATCGTCTATTAACATTGTCGTCAGCTCGCCGCGAGAAAATGCATCAGTCATATTACAAACTTTTAGCACAAAAGTTAAAATTAACTTTTAGCCCGCCTTTTTAAAACCCGCTGATCTCATAAGTATTAGACCCATTTGCTGAAGTTCTCTTATCTTTTCTTTTCTAAGCCTAACAATATTTTCTTTTGTTTCTTCAGGAATTCTAGGGTTCTTTTCTATTTCCCTTATCTGCCTTACCATTCTGTTTCTTGCATTGTCTATGGCTTTTAATCTACCCGCAATACTAAGTTCTTTTTTATATTTATCGTACATAGCGATAACTTCTTCTGTGTTACCCGCTTTCCTAGCTAAGTCAACTCTTGCCAATATAGTAAATAAGTCTTGTCTATTATCTAAATAGTTACCCGTGTCTTGCCTTGCTGAAGGCGAAGCAATGACCTTTCTGGCTAGTGGTATTGTACTCCAAACACTTACCTCCAAGTCTCCTTTTAGCAATTCTACTATGTTCAAAGGCATTTCTGCTGATCTCTGTACAAACCTACCCGCACCACCCGTTAGATAGTCCATCCAAAACTCTATGGCATCAGGAGAGAAATCTGCAAAACCGCCCTCAACTTCATCTCCAAGCGAAAGTTTATTTAATGCATTTGCAATAAACTTAGGTATTTTTCCCGTGCTTGACCAATATTGTTGACTGTCAGGCTTAGGTGTTGATGAGAATGTTGGGCTTTCTTTATATATAGGATCGCCTTTATAATCTTCGTTGATAGCCAAACTCAGGAATGGATCGAAAACTGTTGGGGCAACAAATGTTGTAAAGTGATCAAATGCACCTATCGGGCTTAAACTTTCTACGGCAGTTCCTACTATGGTGCTTGTTGCCTCGCCAGCGGTGTATTCTCCCCTTGCAGTTCTACTAACTGCCCTACCAAAATTAACTGCCATATTAAGTCCATAGCTTAATGGTATAGTTACAAACTTATCATCCATTAAACCAAAAGTTGGTAAGACTAGGTTATGCTCCAGTATGTATTTAGGAAGTTCGTCATAATCTTTTATGCCATCTTCATCTTCATCCCCTGACAATAATCCATTTATTTGATCTTGTAACATTCCATATAATACTAATCCGCCCCAAACCTTTCTAACAGTTGGGGATTTAATAGCTGAGTTTATTAGTGCCATAGACCCTTGTAGAGATGCATTGTAAAATAAGTAAAAGCTATTCATGAAAGCCTTGTGTTCACCACCTTTGGCAAAGTTTACGGTAACGTTCCTAGCCGCCTGTGCAGCTTGAGAAGCAGTCATACCTCTTTCTTTTAACGCTTTAAATGTTGCTACACGAACACCATTTTCAACTGCAGTGTTAACATCATCTAAAAGTTTAATTAAACTTTTACCTTTCTCATTTACAAACTGACCTTTATTTAAACCAAATTTTTGCTTAACAGCAGACTCGCTAATGTCGTCTAACAAGCCTTTTACATTTTCCATTTGGTCTTGTAAGTCACTCATCTGGTTAGTGGCGTTCTTGCCGCCAGCCTCGACAAACTTCCTATATTCTTCAGCCCAAGCACTGCTATCATTAGGAGTTCTTAGTTCTTTTACTATTCCTCTTATAGCACCAAAAGCACCTTTAGTTATTTCAGAAGTTATACCTTTTTCGTCATACTGTTGGATGTTTACTCCCGCAGCCTCTAGGTCTCTGAACAAGTTTGGTATTACAAATGATGGGTTATATGTAGTATTTATTGCAGATAGATATCTGTTAAACTTACCCATAGCTCTTACTAATTTATTACTTTGATGAGGGTTCATAGCCCCTTTCATGGCTTGAGCTATTCTTGCATCTTTAATAAATAATATCTTTTTTTGACCATTTTCTCTTAATTCTAGTTCATTATCTGAATCAATACCTCTACCTCTTCTTGATTGTAATGACTCACCACTTACATCTTCAGCTATTTTCTCCATTTCTTTAATTAAGGTAGCGTTAGTAGCGGTTGATCCATCAGCTTGTTCTTCTTGGCCCCGGGTAAGATTAAGGAAGGACATGCCAACTTTATTTCTCTCTCCCCTAGCAATAGCATTGTTGTTTTGAGCCATCAAAGATGCAACTATGTTTTGAGCATAGTTATCGTATTTTCTACCTTTAGCAGTTTTATCTTCTTTACCAGCTATACCAAAGTAGTTAGATAGTCTCCTTTTTCTTCCATAGCCTTCATCGTACAATAGCTTTTCTTGTTCAATATCTAGGTCACCTTGTAATGGAACATAGTTGTCATAAACAATAATAGAGTTAGGGTCTGTTCTATCTCTTTGTAATGTATCACTTGGCAGTAATCCTGAATCAATACGTTGTTGTATAGTGTTGTCGTTTATCTCTCTAGATGATGCTATTATGTCATCTATCTTAGCTTTTTCTATTTGTGATAAACTATTAACCCAATCAAGTATTTGTGTAGCCTCTCTGTCAGTCATACCAGAACCAACGTTGTTTACGCCATTTGTCTTATCTCTAATAAACTTGTTACGTTCTATAGCGTGACGCGCGTAAAGAATAGCATCTACAATCGCTAACTTTTGGCTCTCATACTTATCTGAAGCAAATCCAAAGAACCCTAAATCTACAGCACCCTTAATATTTTTAAGCTCTTGAACTTTTTCATCAGATATATTTAATCCTCTTATCTGTGCCATAAATGGCTCAAACAATTCTTTTTGAACTTTCTCTACTTTTCTACCAGCTATACCCTGATACAACTCTTCTCTTAGATATGTATCTACTGCATCTGTTATCTTTATGCCTTTTTCTCTAAGATTATCCATTAATGTACCAACAGGTAGCATTGCATCTTGGAAGCCAACTAAAAGGTCTGTAGCTTTCTCAGAGGCAACATCGGGTGGCATTATAAAACCTAGTCCTTTTGCAATAATACCAGAAAGATTGTCATATCTAATCTTTTGTCTTCTTTCCTCTATATCTTGTGTGATCTCAGGTGTGTTAGGGCTAACTTGATTTACTGGTGTAGAACTTATCTGTGATCTTTTTCTTTTTTCAGACTGTTTTGGTGTAGAAAATATAGTTCTTACCGTATATAGCGGTAATACCTGAACTGGTTTACCAAACAATCCACCTTTCTTTAAAGTGGTATTGTCATACTTAAGTGACATGACTAGCTTATTATCACTGCCATCCTTATTTCTACCCTTAGTCCACTCTATTCTAACATCATTATTGCCTATTCCCCCATCAGGCTCTACTCTGATGCCCATATTATCCCTTAACTCATCATAAAACTGTTTATTAAAGTTAGCTCTTTGTGTTTTATATGCTCTTAACATTGCTTCTATGGCATGTAAAACAGATGGGTACTCATGATTTCTTAATATTTCTTGTTCATGACTTAATATAGGCTTTCCTTCTTTATTTAATCTTTTACCCCTTATATGAGCAAGACCAAAGCCTCCATATTTACCATTACCTAAATCAACATGAGTTCCTTCTTGAACTACTACATGCTCAAGATTGCCATTAATGTTCTCTACTAAACCAAACAGCTTTATTGCAGGGCTATTCCTAGCTTCTCTTTGTTTTCTTCTAACTTCAATATTACCAAGAACATCTCCAAATGCTGTATCTAAACCTTTCATTGGTCTATCAACAAATGATAATGAAGGGTTTTTAGCAAACATACTAGAAAGAATAGAATACTTTATATCAGTGCCTTTTTCTTCTATTTCAACTCTTCTAACAGGATCTATAAACTCGTATATAGCGTCAGTTTCGTTTAGTCCTTCGAGTCCGGCATCTGTATCTGATTCGACCTGTAATTCTCCAGCAACTCTTTCACGAAATTGTTCATCTCTTCCATAGGGACTTGCTCTACTATAGACTCTTGATCTGTCTGCTTCGGGAAGTGCTTCTGTGATTTTGTCATTTTCTATTCCTTTTGATTGTAATAAAAATACAGCACCATCAAGATAATCATTATCATCACCCTGTGCTTTTTTAACGCCCTGTGCTGCAAAAAATTGTTTTTCTGCAAACCAAATAAGAGCTTGAAAGTCTGCATTACTTATATCAGTACCAGTATCTTCTTTTAATATTTCTCTTGCTCTATTTACAATCTGTCTAAATGCCTGCCTGTCTTGTGTATCTCTTGGATCTTCTTGCTCTACATCTTGTCTAGCAAGTCTAAAAGCATCTGCAGCTTTCATTAATTCTGATTTTTCTAAAGTTAATTCTTTAGCTTTTCTGCCAGTTTCTTTCTCAAACTTTCTTCCTGTTCTTCCTCTCCATCTTTCATATTCTTTATAAAGTCTTTGAGTAAACTCAAACATATTAGCTTCAGTAACTACATCTATACCCGTAGCTTCTTCTGCTCTTTGGATTAATTCTATATCTAAATCTGATAGCTCATTATCTATTATAGGAGCATTAGCTTTTTTTCCATCTCTCATCTTACCAGATAAAGCAAGATTAACTCTTTCAATTTGTTTTGTTAATGTAGATGCTAATTTAGGTGGTTTAAACGGAAAACCTGTTAGTCTATTAATAGTTCTTGTGAACCAAATATCCATTGTTAATGGTTCAAAGTTTCCATTTAAATTTTGATAAAAACCCTGACCTATCTTAGGACCTATTATATAAGATCCGTTAACAGGCTCATTAGCGGCTTCTTTACTGTCTACTTCTTGGTCTGTTTGTATTATATAACTGTTTTGTCTTAGTAAAGCTGGTGTAGTTTTATGATTCATAAACTCTATAAATTCTTCTGTAGATACACCATTATCTTTCATGGCATTATAAAAAGAAAAAGCCTTTTCCATAGCATCTACTCTTTTGCCCCAACCACTTATTGGAAATCTTCTTTCTGAGTCTATATCACTAGATTTTAACCAACCCTCATATTGTTCTGATGCATAACCAAAATTTTGTATAACTCCTATGCCATTAGATGTAACAGATAAAGCATAATCAAAAGCAAGTCTGTCACTTGGTTTATTAATATTTGGATATAATAACTTAGTAACTAACTTTTTTGTTTTATCTAATGTTCTGCCATACCAACCAATAGCATTGTTATCTTTTTGCAATGCCCTTTCTGCCTCAGCCGCAAGCATAATGGAAACATTTTCTCTATTACTTTCTTTTTCTTCTATATTGTCAGAATGTATATCAAATACTTTATTTTTTCTTTTTATTTGATTATTTCTAAGTGCATCAATTTTTAAAACTTTTCCTATTTTAGCATCTGTAGCTTGGTCAGGATTAGTTTGATACTCAGGCTGTGGTTTAATATTGCCTTTATCATCATAATCATCAACTATAGTGCTATCAATAAGAGCATCGCCATCTTTGTCAAATGTTCTACGGGCCCTTTCTATAGAAGAACCTGTTTTAGAATACTTAAAGTTCTCTTTACCTTCAAAAACAGGGTTTTTAGCCATAACAAGCGGTCCAACTTGTATAACTCTTTCAGCAGCTACAACAGGTTGTGTTGTTGTTCTGTCATAAAAATAGGAATGTCTTTCAGGATCAAATCCCACTTGTATAAATGAGGGATCGTTTAATGCCGCTTGAGCCTCTGCAAAAGAACTGTCAGGAGTTGTTCTTACTAAATCACCAGTTATAGTGGCATATGGTCTTTTTGTTACTCTCTTTGCTTTTGTAATATCACCAGTTTCTCTAAACTCTACTCCAAATGGTTTTCTTCTAGCTATATCAAGTCCTGTTTGCTGATCAGATTCAGTCATTCTAAAATCGGCGTTTGTTATAATAGCAGTTGACTCATGTGATATAGCTTTGCCTGCCATATTATGTATAGTTGGAACCCATGTTCCTTTTGTTGTATAAGCTGGTATATCTAATCTTAGTTTTATTCTAGTACCTTCTGGTATTTCTTCTAACTTATTTATAATTGCTTTTTTCTTTTCTCCAGCTAATGCCTCTGTCATTTGCTCTACAGTTGCAGGGGCAGGTACGGTTTCATAGGGAACTATTGGTTTTACATCATTAACTAATTCATCGTACTTTTTGTAATCAATTTTACCTTGAGATAATTTTTCTGCAGCTTCAGTTAATTTATCTATTCTAGTTGTAACATCTTTGAATGACTGTTTTATTCTTTCTATATTACCTAACTGAGGTCTTATGTATCCTGCTACTATACCGGCTGTAGAGTATTGCCTTTTACTTTTTGCACCAGCTGGTATACTTGCTCTTTGTTTAATCTTCTCTTCTAGATTAGTGGATTTAATATTCTCAAATATATCATCAGTCTTAGCAAAGCCTGTGTCAGTGTGAGATGTAAATATAGCTCTGATAAACCTGCTAATCTTATCAAATATTGATTTAGGTTTAGCTACAACAGACAGTCTACCCGCTGCATAATCACGATACATCTCTGCAATAGCTTCTTCTGCCTGCTCTTCTTTTGTATATTTTGTACCGTCACTCTTCTCTTGATATAACTGTACAGCCCTTTCCATGTATGTGTATTTTCTTGTTGTCTGCTGACCATTTATCTCTGTTACATACTTTCTCTTGTTGGCCGCATTAACCAGTACGCTGTACTCCTGCTCACTAAAGAAATTCATGTCTTTTAAAGCATGTATTAACTCGTGGTTCATAACACCACCTAGTTTTTCTGTAAGCTGTGCCTCTGTAAGATTGGGATCATATAGATCCATAGCTAATCCAATTACACGCTTTCCACTGGGTGATGTGCTAAAATACCCTTCTATAGATGCATCATTCTCAATAATTGACTCACCCTCAAGACTAATATCTTTTAATCCCATATCTTTAAGCTGAGTCTTTAATGCGTTCATCACAGAAGTTAATTTTAACTTATAGGCATCAGTAAAGTCTGCCTTCTCTGTTTTATCTGATGTTCTTTTTGCATTGTAATCAGGAACTATTTTACTGGCAGAATACTTCTTTTTTGCCTTGCCATACACAAGATTTGATGCTTTCTCTACGGCTGCCGCCTCGTCTTGTAGCGTTAAGTACTCTTGGGCAAGCGTGTCTAGCTGCTGATCAGCATCTGGTATATTGGCTTTATTCTTTTCTATATCTTTTTGTAATATTATTATTTCTTTTGCTCTAGAATTAATAGCTTCAGATTCTGTTTTAAGATCAATGATATCATCGTTATCTTTAACTAACTTACCTTTTCCTGCATCCTTGACATATCCAGAATCTTTAAAAAATGTAATAGTGTCTTCTGCTTCTGACTTAGTCATATTTAAAATGCTTTGTAGATTTTTAACATTTAATCTACCAGTAGCGGCAAGCTCATTTGTTACATATGCGGCATCTTCTGCAAATATCTGTATATCTTCATCTGTCTGTGCATTATTTATCTGTCTTTCAAACAAAGCCTTGCCTTGTGAAAGTATAGGCTTTTGCTTAACTCTTTCGCGTTGTGCAGACTCCGGCCCGATAGAAGATTCTAACTCGTCTATAGTTACATCTGCGCTTGGCTCTGTTGTTCCGGTTCTTTGGCGAAGCTGTGCTATTCTTAACGCTTCGTCTTTAGGTAGGTCCGCTAAGGGGATGGGCTTAAATGGAGTTCTTGTTTCTCTAGCCGCTTGTGTAGGATCAGCCTGTTCTCTTGCTACCTTATTATCGACAGCTGTCTGAACCATCTGTTTGCCTAATTTTTGTTTAAAAGGCTCTACTTGTTGTATAGGCTTGTCTTCTAATCTTTCTGACTGACCTTTTATAACAGTCTGAGCTTTCATACCCTTTAATTCTTGATAATTTTTAGCTCTTTGCTGTGACTGTTGCTCCATCAATGTAAGGTCCTGAGATAGTTCTTGTGATTTATTGGTAGCTCTTTTACCGCCTACTATTTCTCCAGAACTTCTAATGGTTCCACCTAATAGGCCAGCAGCTACACCAACCTCTATGTATTCATCAAGAGCTTCTTTACTAAAAACATCTTTACCAGCTTGCGCTCTTTCAAGCATTTGTTGACCAATTTCTGTTGGTGTTTCAGTAACAACACCTAACGCTGCTCCTTTTACTCCTCTGGTAAACAAGCCTCCGCCAGAAACTAATGGAGACATAAAGCCTCTTACAAGAAATCTATCTGCTAAAGCATCAAAAGCAGACTGTGGTATAGATGCTAGAAACGCAGCACCCTCATCTATTTCTATTTTATTGCCTTTTTCTATCTCTTCTTTCTGAGCTTCTCTGTTTTGACCATAGAAAAAAGGTATATTGGCACCAGTAGCTCCAACAACTCCTCCAACTATAGCTCCAACAGGCCCAAAGAAAGCACCCGCTTTAGCTCCCGCATATCCACCAGCTAAACTAGGTGCCAAGTTGGGTAGCTGTTGCCCTAAGTTTGCTGACATATAATCTATAAAACTGCCTACATCATTTATATCAGCTAACTGTCTAGAACTTGCGGCTGACTCTTGTAGTTCTTTTGTATTGTTTTCAGCTACACTGGCACCATAATCTTGCAATCCTTGAAGACCAAGCGTTTTACCAAGCCCCTCTAAGGAAGAACCATAGCCCTGTTGTATTAAATCTACACCTCGACCTATACCAGTAGTAAATAAACTGTCGTCTTCCTTTGCTTCCACATCTGTAGTTTGAGGAGGCAGACCATCACTAGATATATAATTTTGTATCTTATCTAGTTCTTCTTCATTTGGTGTAGTACCCTGTATCTCGAAGTCATATAACTTACCAGATGTTGGATCTATTGTAGAATATAATCCCATTAGCCACTCTTTTGTGTTGCTGGTAACCCTGCTACATTAACTGTTGGTCTTTGTCTTATACCTGCTGAATCATACAACTGAGACTGCTCATACCTTAATCTGTTAAGCTCTTGTTCTAAAGCAGCTCTTCTTACAGCTTGCTCTCTAGGATCTGTAGCGCTGTTGTTTACATCCTGTATTGCTTTTCTAACAGCAGTAATATCATTATTATAAGAGCTTATTGCAGCTAAGGCCCCCTTGCGATCAAGCGTTCCTTTTCCAGATGCTTTTATCTTAGCTTGTTGTAGCTTGGACCGAGCATTGAGGATATCGTTTAATCCTTCTTCATAACGCTTATTAGCTTCATTAAACGCATCTAGACCTTTCATACCACCTTCACCCACAGCTTGTGCTAGTGTTGGCTTGTCTGATGCAAGTATACCTAGCCCTGCTTGAGCTAATGCCATATACTTATCAAAGTTTCTATCTTTATCTAATCCAGCCTGCCTCTTTAATAATTCTTGCTCTATTGATAAAACCTCAGGCTCTGCAGAAGTTAAATTTAACTTTTGCTCAAGTTTTTTTTCTGGCATCTTTACAGTAGCATCGTTGGTTGCTGTATCTATTCCTGCAGTATTAACCTCTTCAACTGCCTCTGTTTCTTTGTCTTCGTCTGATCCAAAATAATTAAAAGGATTTAAATATCCTCCTAACGTATTAAGATTTTCTATAGCAGCGGGAAAGCTACCACCAACATAATTAACTAAGTCATCACCAAACTTAGACTCTTCTGGCAATCCATTTTGCGCTTTTATAACCCCACCTTCTGCAAACCTTCTAGACTGACCACCAAAAGGAACGTTACCTCTTAAATATTCTCTAGGCATAACCGCAGGTCTAATTGCACCCTTTCCACCTATTCCTATTTGTGGTGGTAGCGGTCTTTGTAAACCAATAGGTTGTGGCATTGGTATTCTTGGACCGGGCATTTGCATCGGATTTGATTGATTATCTAAATCAATATTAAACTTTTGCTCTGCCTCTTGTTGCACACCATCTAGATAAGGATCTATCTCCTGACCCATACCTTCTCTTATTTCATTACCAAATTGTGCCAATCCACCAGAAGCCATCTTCATAGGTGCGCTTGTACCAACACCATCTGATACTGCGCTTTGAGGAGCCATTGCTTCCGACATGCCCATCATACCTTGTTGAGGTACTCCTGCTGATGCGACAGCTTCTTCGGCAACTGTAGGTTGTTGTTGTGCCTGTCTAGCTTCAAAGTCGCCCTTAACTCTTTTTCTTCTATTTAACTCAGATAAAACAAGAAACTGTGGTGTAGAACCACTTGGCTGTTGCATTTCTTTAACAAGCTGATCTTGAGAAAAGTTTTTTAAATCATCTTGAACTTGTAATAAATTCATCATTAGCCTGTTAATCCTTTATATAGTCCAAGACCTGCTATGCCTGTACCTAATAGATCTTTAATTGGATTGTATTGTTGAAACTTAGTTGTCTCTGTAGAAGGTTGCACAGGAACCCCTCTAAGAATAGAAGATAAAAATGTAAGATCTTCTCTTGGCATATCTCTTTGCCTTATAAAATCTTCATAACTTAAGTCTAATCCAGCCTGCTCTCTAGCTTGTCTGTCCTTTGCTATTTTTTCTAATAATTGAGCTGACTCTATATCACCTGCTCTAGCTTTTTCACCAAGCGCAGCAAGTTGAGCAGATTGTCCAGATAGGCTTTCAGCTGCAGATAAACCCATCTTCTCTGCCTGCGCTCTTGCATCTCTATCTGCCCCAAATTGTTGTTGAGCTTGCTCAAATGCTTTTTGTTGCCCTGTTGCCTGTATTTCTGCAAGCTGTCTTTGTAGACCCTCACCTGCAAGAGCTTGTTGTACACCCTGTCTAGATCCACCAAATGCACCAGCTTGACTAGCTGCAAAGTTACGATCAGCCTGCCCTCTATTAAAATCTAATACTGCTTGTTGTTTTTGCACATCTAATACATTTTGCAAATATGGTGACATATATTTTTGTGCTTGAGCAGAGTCAAAATCTTGTGATTGGAATCCCATTCCTTGTAAAGCCCTGTTCATTCCAGCAGATGTACCGCTCTGAGCAGTTCCTAATCCTGCTATACCACCACTAGCAACATCTCTTGCCATTTGCCTAGATGCCATAGTATCTGTATTTTCGTCAGCTAGTCTTTGACCTTTATAAGGAGTGTATTCACGCTTGGATTCGGCCTCAGCCCTTTTCATCATATCAATAGCATATGGCTCAAAATATTTAGGCAAATTACTTTGTACTATATTTTGCTCTGTTTGTTGCGGTGGCGCCTTTGAACCTTTACCCATTGTCTATCTCCATTTTGTATGCAATATAATCTGGCTTCCAATTATACTTCTTTAATACCCTGCCCCATGCTTTTCTGCCATAGCCCTCTAATGCACAGCAATCACAGTCTTGAGCAAACTTTGTTAATTTTTCCATTGCAAGTGGCATCCATTCAGACATTCTATTACCACCTATCCAATCCATAGCCAGTGATTTCTTGTTAGGATATGCTATTATTCTTGTTGTTATACCAGCTACCACTTTGTTTCCTTCTGCTTCTTTGTCTATAGCAAGCCATAAACTATAAGTACCATTTTCTATATCACGGTAAATATCATCTATATGAAACTTACCATTACTTGTAGCTACTGCCTTTGCAAGCATTGAAGCTACATCCTGCCATACAACGTCTAGAACTTCTCTAGGTATCGCTGTAAAGATCATGCAGGCAACATCATCTCATCAGGTATAGCAGGTGGCTGTGTCTTACCACCAGTTCTTAATTCTCTTACTCTATCCATCATACCTTCTAATTTATCTGCACCTGCATCTGAGGACCCATTTCCGATGCCACTAACAACGTCAGCAGGAACAACAAACTCACCATCACTAAGTAATACATCTTGATCTCCTTCCATAGAAGCAGGTATCATGTCAGCCATGCCGTCACCAGCACCCTCTACCATGCCATCTCCTTCTTGTTGACCAGTTGGTATATCTCCAGATTGAACTCTTTGCATAAGGTCTTGTAAAGCCTCTTGACCAAACTCTGCTATAAATTGACCTAATATAACTTTCTGTTGATCTGGGTCTTGTATTTCGCCTTGTATAACGTCTATAGCGCTACTTATTAGCTCTTTATCATTCATGCCATCTTCAGTCATACCACCAAGACCCATATCCATAGGTGACATTGCACTTTCTACTTCACCACCTTCAGCATAGTTTTTAGCTATTCTATAATCAAATTCACCCATCTTACCTGCATCGTATCCCATTTCAGGAAAAACTGATGTATTCTTTATTGGCATACCTCTTGGCATTTCTTCATCTTCTTTTGGCTTTTGATATTCTGGCATTTGCATTGAGCTTGCAGCTAAACCACCAAGACCTGTCCCTATTGCCTCTGGTCTAGTTAATCCTTGCATAAACAAATCTCCAGACATTGTACCTGCTGTAGCTGGTCCTCCTGTTTTTGCCACTAAGTCTGCATAACTTCCAACATCTTTTGGTATTAAATTAGTTGCTCCACCAGCTAATTCTGATGCACCAAGAGTAGGGTCAGAACCAAATGCTGATGACCCACCACCTAGTTTTCCTCCAAGAAATCCACCAAGCCCTCCAAGAGCTGCACTCTGTAATGCATCTTGTCCACTGCCACCTTGTAATAACGTTCCTATTCCCGTTCCTAAAGCAGATGCCATAAATGCAGGCATAACAGTTGTTGGTATTAATGAGGATGCTGCCATCCCTAAAATTGCTGGTAACATGTTAAGCTCCTACTGCTTTCATTCTATTTATTAATCTCTCTGCTCTGTTTGGTACTTGTGTTCTCCACTTTGATTGATGCATCTGCAATGATGCCTCTTCCCAATTATTCTCATTTACAGCTTTCTTTAGTTTACTAAATTTTAAGAGCCTTGTGTACCCCAGATTATACATCATATTGCATAATATTAATTTTACTTCTTCTGGTAGTTTAAAGAAATCTTTATACAACTTCTCACAATCTTCTATAGTTCCTTGTATATCATCGTTAAAACAACTGTTTATACGTTTTCTACTTACTGGTGTACCAACAGGCATACCATGCTCTGGATCTGTCTTTTTTACAAGGTGACCTATTCCAAAAGTTTCTAGCGAAAGGTGATCAAGGTATATTTCAGGAACGTTCCCCTCATCTGCCTCTATCTCTAATCTTAGTTGCTCTATATCCACGACTATCTCCCTTGATTCTTTTTAACACATTGTACATGTTTGTAATAAAAATAATTACCTATCTTATTAAAAAACTTTGATAACCTTAACCATGTCCAAATCATTTCTTATTTGCTTTCCTAATACTTTCTTTGCCTCTTTTAAATATACTTGCTACATCACCCTTACCCATAACCTTTGCTCTCTGCTCTCCAACTGTTAGTATTTGTATCTTTCTTGCAAAAGGCTTATTAACTTTCTTAACTTTAGCAACTGTAGCCCTAGCATCTGCTGGTGTAGCAAACTTAATACCTACTGTATCTTTAGGGTTCTCATCAGTATATAAACGCCTACCAGAACCTTTTGGCTTTTTACCTGTTCCTACTCTTGGATCTTTTTTCTTAATCATTACTTCTTTTTCTTAACTGTCTGCTTTGCTCTTTTAAAATTTTTCTTAGAAGGCGCTCCTTTTGCACCTGCCTTACGCATCTTCTCACCACTACCAGCGGCTATTCTTCTTCTCTTAGCTTGTATGTTTCTATATAAACTCATTTGGTTAATCCTTTCTGCTTTTCATATGTCCTCAAGCCGCCAATTCCTAGCATGCCGCCAAGAACCGTGAGAAGTGTACCCATATCAAATTCAGGTAATTCTGGTAATGTTGCACCCGCAAATGATGCACCAAATATAATTAAGTCTTTAAGTATAAAATGATAAGCAAAAGCAATCGCACACACCCACCCCACCGCTGGACGCCACCCGCCTTTGAATATAGAACCACTTGCAGCTTCTGCTTTGTTAACCTCTATCTGAGAAAGAGCAAGTTGCTGGGCATGTTTTTCAGACATAGTAGCCAACTCATGGGCAATTCTTGCCTTTTCATCAGCATCAGGAATAAATTTATCTAGCAGTCCTGTAACTGGACCTATTAAAGCCTGTAACATTAATATACCCTCACCTTCTCTTCATTTACTAATGGCACAAGTTTACAAATACAATCATAAACCTGTGTCTTACCTTTCATATCATACTCTTGTTTACTCAAGTATTTAGAAAACGTCACACAATCTGCCGCTGATCGAAAGTATATTTGTCCGTCTGCGACTCCGTTTAGATAGCATGCCAACATAAATGCTGTCATTATAAAGCACTCTGTGGAGTTCTGTGTAAGGCAAACTCTTGTATACTTGCTACAACATGCAATCTATCGGCAGTAGCTGCTGTTACCTTTATTATCTCTCCACTTTGTAAAATTAAATCTCTTGTTAATAATTCTACTGATGTGTTAGCTGCAACTGCCTTTACCTTAAATAAACTAAACACATTACCACCATTAGTAATTGTTACTGTTATTGTGTCAGCACTACCAGAATCATTAGAGACTATAATGCTATTAACAACAGAGGCATTAAAATCAGCAGACGCTGGGGCGGTATATAAAGTTGTTATACCAGTTGATGTTAAATCAACTTTAGCATTTGTAAGACCTTGTACATATTGCGGTATACTTACAACTAACATTATCTTCTTCCGTCTGGTACTACATTAATTTGCGGTGATCCAAGTTTAAATTTTGTTCCTATAGTAGTAGACTCAACTCTAAGAGCAAATGTTCTGCCTCTAACTCTTAAGTCTAGTTTATCCGTATACGCTTCTACAGGAGTTGTTGATGACCTTTGGGTGGTTTCTGTATCTGTTTGCGTAAACCCCGATCCAGAGTGCGTTCTAGCCTTAACAGTAAAGTCTACACTTGGATTAATAGATGTAGAGCCACTAAAGTTTATATCTGGTATAATTCTATTAACAAATGCAAACTTTCCTGCATTGCCTAAAGCCATAGGAGCAGACTCAACAAACGCTGTCATAGCTGATCCGTCATCATCAAAACCTGTTTCGTGATTGTATAAATACTGCCCACCTGTTGCTAATGGTAAAGTTCTAATACCCCTATCAAGCCAAGCCTGTCTTGCTAAACTTCCAAAATACCAAACATTTTCTAAATAATTATATGTAATATATTTATCAACTTCAGTACTACTTGCGCTAGGATAAAACCATATTATTTCACTAAACTCTGAATTAACTCCAGCGTGTACCTTGTCTCTTTCTTCAAAATTAAAATCAAGAAACACCTTATCTTTTACACTGCAAGGTATCTGTTGTGTTTGACCTGTGTACATATAAAATGTATCAACGCCCATCCAATAAACGCTATCATCAACAGCTATGGCTGCAGCGGGACTCATTATAGTTATATTCTTAGAAAGTTCTTTTATACCAAATGTAAATGGCGGACCAATAAATCTCATAGAATGTAAGCTCTTATTAGTAAATACTAATATTTGCTCTTTTGTTTCTACTGCCTGCATAAACTCAGATCCACCACCAAGTCTTATATCTCCTGCTGTATTTGTAGTAGTAGGAAACCAATCAACAGGATTTTCCTGTGATGAAAATCTAATTAAAAGAGGATCTTGAACTCCATTACCTTGTGTTGTTGTGGAAGATACTCCTAATCCGTCACAACCAAAAGCTATTACATGCCTATCACTATCTGATACAATTATCTGTTTACATATTTGTGGAACACTTGTTTCACCAGAAAAGGTGCTTGTTGCACTTAACTCTATAGCTCTTGAGCTTAGTCCATTTGTTCTGTCCCAATAAAATAGTCCACCATCTCTAGGATTAATTAACAAATCTTCTCCAAAATTATCATGTGACCACAGTCTTATTTGCGCTCCGGGAACTGTAATAGATGCTGCACTACCCCAACCAACAAAATCGTCTGTAGCTAAAGCATTTCCTACTGCCAATCTTACTAATGTATTGTCTGCATGTGTTGCTGCTGTTGTATCACTATGACCACGAGTTACAGTCATTGTGTTATCATCCGTAGTTGCCGATACAAGCATAAGCTCATTATCTATAAGTATAACATCATTAGCTGTGTTCATGCCTGTCTCATCATCAACATTTATAGCAGTTTCGCTATTATCTAATGCTTCTGCCAGTTGTGTTGATAAAGCACTACTAGTTGTTCCGCTCCATTGACCAGCACCCCAACCAGTTCCACCAACTGTTGTATTTAAACCAGTATTAAGTTGATAGGTTCCAATAACACTGCTTCCACCATTTCCTGTATCTGATGAATTTGCTGTAGCAGATGCTGTTATAGTATAAGAATTAGAACTTATTAAAGATATAATCTTATGTTCTGTATTTAATACTGCTGCAGTTATTAACCCACCTAAAGAAACTGCTCCAGAGAATGTAACAAAATCATTTTCATTAGCACCATGTGCTGGATCTAAAACAGTTATTGTAGCAGATCCGTTTGATGCAGAAAAAGTGACATCGCCAGAACTAGTTGTTGCTCTTACAGGTGTTATGTCATTAAATGTCTGACCTTCTTCTATATAGTATTTTAACTCTGTTCCTAATCCTAAGAAGTCAGAGCCATCAAGAGCAACCCAATTATGTAGCCTTCTTGCAGAACCTTCATATGTATTAGGACTAAACTTAGACCAACCACCCATTTTTTCAGGAGTTCCTAATCTAAATCTTATTTTATCACCGTCAACAAAACCACCTTCATTACTGTAAGGGGTAATGTCTGAAGATATACCTGCTTTGAATGTTAATTTATTTAATGGCATTAGAAAGCACTCACTGATTTAGTTCCTGTATAAGCATCTTCATTAACACTGCCAGTTCCATCATTAATATCTTTTAGAGCAAAAGGTCTGCTACTGCCATCATTACCAGATATAGTTCCAGTTAAACTAAAAGAACTGTCTGTAGAATCTCTATCTACTTGATTAGTTGCGCCAGCCGATACTGTTGCATTAAAAGGATCGGTACCAGATAAAACACATGATATTGCTAAATTATTTGTAAATATAAATCGTCTACCTGCTGTTGGACCTGTAACACTTACGTTTCTAATTTGATTAAAAGCTCCACGACCACCTACAATTGCAACAACTGCTTTACCTGTGGCAGAGTCTATAAACATTTCTATTGCAAATGTTCCACTGTTACCGTTATTAACACCTACCAAAGCAGTATTCCATCTCATAAAACGATATGTTGCACCTGCATGAGAATGAGTTGTGTTTGTATCTGGTCGCTTTGAAGTGCCACCATCAAATGTACTTGTACCTCCTGTTCCACCCGAACTTGATGGACCAGAAATACGACCACTTATTCGTGTGCCATCTTCCACAAAAGCGTGTGTAAAAGACATACCAAAATCAGATCTATTGATATTATCAAGTCCTACACCACCAAAAAGAGTTGCATAATTTGTACTATAGTATGCTTCACTTACAAGCATACCAGTAGCACTACCCGTGTTTGGCTTTGTTACTGTTGTATTTCCATCTCCAAAAGGTGTACCGCCACCACTTCCAAAACTATTGCCCGGATCAGGTCTAACATCATTAACTAATAATGTATCAAACTCGTGAGTGTCTGTTTGTACAGCAACGGTAGAGTTATCGGCTTCACTTATTGTGGTATCACCGCTTCCACTAGACGTAAATGTCTTTAATGTAGATTGCACATTACCACTACCTTTTAACTCAAGTGTAGTGCTAGAGTTAGTTGTAAGAGGTGATCCACCAGAGTTTGTTATATTATTACCATTGGTATCAAGTATTATTTTTTTATGCGCAGAATCATTATTCATTTGCAGATTACCTGTAATAGCACCAGACAACTTAAATAATTGAACAGGCAATTTACTTTTTGCAGTACCAGCCTTGTCATTTAAAACACCTGATGAACTTACTTCAGTAAATCCTACATTTGATATTAATGGTATTGCCATGTATCACCTAATATTTAATTGATTCTACAAAAGTAAAAATAGTTCCATTTTGATTTATAGCTATTGCAAAAGACGCTGAATTACCAAGACTTACACCTTGTGAGTTAGATGGGTAAGCTAAAGTTAATGTGTTAGATGAACTTGTTTTATCCACAATTATGTACTGACCTATTGCCAAACTACCTATTGCTAAAGTTAATGTAACATTACCGCCAGATGTATCAACTTTTTGATATATAGATTGTGCTGCACTTGGCGTTAATGTTGATGTTGACGTAATAGCACTTGGCACTGATACAAGATTAGCATTAAAATATGTAGAAAATGTAGCGGCAGTGGTCTGTCTCATTGTGCCACCATCATTAGTAACAATACCATCACCTGCGGCAACTGCTGTAGTTCCTGCACTTGTACCGCCATCCATAAGATTAATCTCTGCAGCAGTAGAGGTAACTTTAGTTCCACCAAAGGACAAACCATCTAACAAATCAGTTACCGCTGCACCAGATCCTGCGCCATCTGCAAATATTAATGCTTTAGATCCAGTTGGAACAGATACGTTAGCACCAGATCCTTGTGTAAATGTAGCAGTTTGACCAGAATTATTATGTACAAAATACATCTTGTCTTGATCGTTAGGTGATATTGTAATTGTATTTGTACCAGATGGCGATCCACCTAAAACCAAAACTTTATTACCACCCTCTGACAATGTGCCATCACTAGTTGTTAATGTGTGAGTTGTACCAGATAGACTAATAGAACCTACACCATTTATAGCTCTGTCAATAATATCTAAATTTGTATTTGTAGTATTACCCCAAGTACCAGCTTGTTCACCAGCACCTATCTTTTCAACTCCTATGTTTGATGTATATGTACTTGCCATGTTTGCCTCTCTAAAAGTTAAGTTTAACTTTTATAATTGTATCTCTGTCCATGTTTCTGTTCCAGACGGAGTTATTGTTGTCCAACTTTCTGCACCACTTGGTGTTATCTCTGTGTAACTCTCTGGTGTCGCACTTGCATTAACTTCCACAAACTTAATATCTCCAATAGATGTTTTAGTAAAATTAAGATCTTTACTTGCAACACCTGACCTTATCATAATACCATTTGATGTTTGAGTAAACTCCGTTGTTAAATCTATCTCGGATACATCTAATCTGTTTGCTGCGGCACTTTGTGTAAAATCAAAACTCTGACTTGTTGATGCACCAGAACTTATAAAGGTTGCCGTAGATGTTTGAGTGAAGTTACCATCCATCGTTGCAATACCTGCAAGTATACCAACACCTACAGAAGTCTTAGTTGATATAGCACTCATTTCTGCAATGCCACCTAATACAATACCCCCTACATCGGCAATCGAAGTTTCGGCAATGGATGAGTGACCTAGCACTATGCACTCTCCAATGCTGTTATTCTTGCTTCTAATTCTTGTATAGTTTTCACGAGTAAAGGTACAAGTTTGCTTTGGTCTATGCCTTGATAATCTGGAATAGTATTCCCATCAGCATCTAGTTTATTATCTCCTACAGAAACACCATCAGGTAATTCATCTCCATCTTCCCATACTTTTACTCCATCCTTCTTGCCAGTAATTGCTTCAGGAACTATGCTACTTACCTCATGTGCAAGAAAACCATCTACTGTAGTATCTGCATCTGCAATAAAGTTAAAACGAGATGGCTTGAGTTGCTTTAGTCTTGTGGTTGCATCCCAAGAAGTTGTTACATTTTCTTTTAATCTGTAGTCTGAAGATGTCACATAACTTGTTGCAGAAGAACCTATTTGTATTTTACCAACTGTGTTACCTGAACCTGAATTGACAAAGAACATAACATCCCCTAATGTTCCTCTTTTCATTGTTGTTTGACCATTACCACCTAACACAATACCTACGGCTGTTGCTGAAGTGGTTGTATTAATTAATAAATTGCCTGAATTATCAATTCTAGCCCTCTCCGTATCGCCACCACCACAAGCAAAAATAAGACCTGCTTCAGTATTGCCACTCATACTTATACATCTAATACTAGCTAAATCTGTGTTTGCTGAGTTATTAAATATAATTCTACCAAAATCATCATCTGTAGATGCACTATTACTTCTTGAAAACTTTATTCTAGCTGTATTTCCTGCACCTGCTATGGTAAGACGTTCAGAAATTCCAATGCCAAGTTCTCCAGTTCCAAGACCTAATTTACCACCTTCTGACATATCAAATCGTGCAGCTTCTATTCCAGAACCACCATCATTACCTTGAAATACAATATCACCATCTTGAATAGAAGATGTTATATACATATGATTACTTGCTGTACTTACAGTACCATATTTTGTACCACCATCATGGAACTCTACAGAACCAGTTGAGTCTGCATCTAGTATAATTTTTCCTGCTACATCTAGTGTTAAGTTTCCACTAGACAAATCTATCTCTGTGCCATCTATGGTAATGTTATCTACTACAACACCAGAGTTGGATGTAACAGCACCTCCAACTGTACCACCTGCTCCTAATAGTTTTGCTAGATCACTGGCTCTGGTCATCCTTTACCTCTTTGTCTTTTAATAATGTTATAAGATTATTTGTGTAAACATTTTGAGAAACAGTTATTCTATCTAATT
>VMHT01010641.1_pt1 | contig 28153 bp, 19 predicted proteins | sample 4693611 | NCBI WGS metagenome assembly VMHT01 (sample SAMN12280063, study PRJNA550983) | marine metagenome | isolation source: seawater sampled from same location over 5 years 0.02-0.2 micron viral filtrate | place: USA: collected off the coast of southern California halfway between the port... ... | reverse complement strand
TATATGCAAGATTTCCACCTGTGTCATACCCATATTGTCTTATTATTAAATCATTTCCTCCACCTTCATAAAACATTTCAAAGTTTGCTTGTGTAGAATCTTTTATTAATTTATAAATTAATTTGTCTGCAACATCGTCTAAAGATTCACTAGTAAGGTTGATCCACATACCAAGCACAACTTCATTAGATTGAGGAAGAGACACTGAGCCAGAAAAATACTGTGAGTTGTTAACAGGCGCTGCTTTCTGATATTCCACAGGAGATACTTTGATATGCCCTGTTCCAACATTGTCTGTATAATCAATTTCTATCCCTGTTGAGTCAGAATTTCTCCCAAGGATAAATCGGTGTCCATCTGTTGCCAAGTTATAATTGACATCAAATATGGCATGAGATCTCTCACCGCCAACTGGTAGTCCGCTCACCGTGAAAGATGAAGTCGCTGCTGATGAGGGAGAATATGCTCCACTTACTTCAAAGGCACCAGATGCTGCAGTTCCTAAAACTGTTCTTTCGTCTGCGGTGAATCGGAATGACGAACTTACTGCCGGAGTAAACGTCTCTAGTACAGTAAACTCGCCTGTTGCGTTGGTTCCTTGTACGTTTGCTCCGGTAATCTCAAATGCTCCAGAGGCTGCGATACCTGTTGGTTGCATACCTTGGACTGAGAAAGAGCCAGATGCAAGTGAGCCAAATCTAGTAGCACCTTTTAACTTAAAAGAGCCTGTCGCAACAGAGCCACTTTCTAACAATTGAAATTCACTTAAGCCATTATGGAAGTGATGATCTTGACTTTGGAGGACACCGGGTGCTCCTGCGGAGTTTGATGCTGCAGATTGTGGATTTGAACTAGTAAAGTTTGTTCTAGAATCCATATTCCAGATTGATTGAGACGGTATAACATTGGTTAGATACCCTTCATTCTTAAGGATTTGAACTTGCTTGTTCAGGCTACCTTCTTTAAAAAGAGATGCAGTGACATTAGTTTTACGTCGCCCAACTTCATCTAGTCTATGGTATGAGCCAGTTTCACTAGTGTCAGTATTGTACAGTTCGTTCTCGCCAGCAGCCCAAAACTTGGATACAAAATAATGCCTATGCCTAGTACTATATTTTGTGTGCTTGACATATCTTGGGAATATAATTTGTTTAATATTTTTCTTAAGAATCTCTACATCATCAGTGTTCTTTGAATAATACCCATACAATGAATCATAAAGAGTTTCGTTCTTTTGCATGTCAGAATCAAATCTCAATTTCATACTATCAAAATGGTACTTCATGTTGACATAAGGATACTTGAATGTAAATTCAGATTCCTTAAATTGAACATTTGCTGTGTTTGGAATATTTTCTGTTACTCTAGATTCTTCTACACTTTCTGAGTTTAGGTTATACCCGTAAGATTTCTTGAGACGGTTATTTGCATTTGTATCATTGTTGCGAATCTGTTCCCAAGTTGGGTATCCGTAAGACGTTACGCCATCAATTCTTTGGTTGATCACACTTTGGCTCAAAACCGTATTCTGGCTATGTTCGTGAGGGAATCTTGAAGTACTCCCACTAGGCTCCGAGAGCCCTGATAAGATATGTCCGGACATTGATGAGGTTGCAGCAGATGCTGAATGTGATTGCTTTACCCACTGGTATTGATAGTCAGATTGTGGTATCTGATGTTGTACCCAATAATTATCATTGTCTTTAGCCTGTTCAGACGCATCCCATTTTGGGTTTCTATTCACTTTATGGAATGCAGGATTGTCTGCTCCTAATACTGAATCTATACCAAATTGTGCAGAGTGCCTTGTCAAGTGAGTCAACAATCCATAGCGATTACCATGAATGTCAAAGAGTCGTATGGTTCCAGCCTCTCCAGATCCCAACCCTCTTACTTGTAGATTGCGGAATGGAAGTGCGTTGTATGCAGACTTTTCTTTGCCGTACATATCCAAAAACACTTCAGACATCGTCTCAAACCCACCGGGGGCAGAAAATCTATTTGCAATGACATGCTTGCTGTCGCCTGTTGCAGAGTTCTCTGTTGTGTTCTTGACTCCCCCCAAGTAAAGACTTGAAGAGTTGAAGTTGGATGCTAAGTTCCCATTTCCACCAACACCTCTAGATACCAAACTTGCTTCTAAATTAGTTTCTGGTAATCTCGAATTAATCGTATTGTGCAAATTTGATTCAGCGATATCAATGAACCTAGTCTTGTTTGTTGATCTTCCAAAAGTATGTACGAATTGGTATGTTTTTTGGTAGTTTCCTACTTGCGAGCCAGAAGTTTGAATATTCTTGATGTTCAGAGGACGTTTGGCTCTCTCATCACGATAATAACGTGCTTTTGCCTGATCGATCCTAAAGTGCGGTGCTTCTGCTTGATTTGAGTACGGATATGGGTAATCGGCACCGGCAACTCCAATTGAACCGCTAGCATTTTCAATATTATTTAATAAGATTTTATAACCTTCGCCACGGCTTGATTCAGAATCTGAACCTTTGTTTAAGGGAGCGTGTCTAGATTGATGTCCACCAACCCATCTTTCTGTAAAGGGAGATTGCATTGGAATCTCATTTGTCAAATCAGTCGTGTCGGAATGTACGTTAGTTATGTCGATAGAACCTCCATCTGCTCCTAAGGTACCACTGACATCACCAGTATATCCTGTTGAAACTGATGAAGACATGATGTTGAATGGCATTACCATGCCACCCTTGAACAGCCCATCGTGCCCACCTGATAGTGTGTGATGAAATCCTTGAAATCCGTCAAGAGCACTAAAGGCTCTTTTGATCTTCTCAGTTACCGGACGCTCGTCAGAACAGTCTTTAAGAGAAAAGAACATGTCGTTATTAGCAAGTACGTAACGTAAAGGCATTGCTCCAAATTTTCCATACTTGGCAGGGGATTCGGCAACTTCTTTGGTTGCACTCCAAATATAATCTCTTTTCTTGTTATCTTCATAATTCGTTCCACCATGAATTGCTCTTGTTCTGTCAACAGCAAAATGTTGTGCTGTTGTATATGAACGATTTAGAACTGAGTTTCTTGCTTGAAAAACCTTTACTCTAGAATTGTTAGAGCCAGATGCAGAACCAGATAACGGCGCGCGATCTCTTTCTGCTCTTTCTAGCCACCAGAAACAGTTTTCATTTTCAGGAGTCCCACCAACAGGTGCATGCCCTTGTTTCCATGGATACAAGTGCCTGTTAATGGTGTTCATGCCACCTTCTAATGTCGGAGTTTTAAACTCTATTGTGGGAAACTTATGTGTGTATTTATCTCTAGAGAATACATAATTCTCAATTACATTATTAATACCGTCAGAATGAGCCAAGGATGCAGGCACAAGAGCCACTAACATCTCACCCAGTGAATCATCTAGCCACTTATAATAATCAATGTATTTGTCCAAATCAGGCTCATTGGACACTCTCTCGAAGAAGAGTTGTCTTAAGTTTCTGAGATCTTTATATTCTTCTCTATATTTGTCTACTGGGCGTCCGATTAAGTTATTAAAATCTTTAACTGAAGACATGAAGCGTATCATCTCTTCTGATACAGTTTGTGCCATTGATTTCTCAAAGGCAATATAGAAGTCTTGTGGTAAAGTCTCTTTTGTGAACTGGATATCGTCTTGTTGACGAATGTCAATCATATCATCGCCCTGTAATATTTCAGGGTAAGTTGATCTAGCGGCGTTGATATATTCCACATCAATAACTTTTTCATCATTAGATAGAAAGAAGTCACCCCTACCATGATAAAATTTTCTCTTCACGTCTTCAAACGCTTGCACATATCTTTGCTCGCCAGAGCCACTAGTGACATCTAGGGAAATAAATTGCCCGTTTGAATCAGAATTAGATAATGTCTTAAAGTCCCAATTTAATAATAAAGTGTCAATCTCCGGGATTTTGATATCATTAACATTGTCTTCCATCAAATAAGCAGAGCGCATTGGAGATTTAGCGCCAATGTTATTGCTATCATATGAGTGATGCAGTAAGGTTTCGTTATCCAGATAGTTCATCCAGTATCTGACAAAGCCAATCTTATGATCAGAACTCTCTTGTACAGATCCAGTAAAGTTTGCTCTCTTGGCTCCGGCATATATCCGCTTTGAAGAATTCAAAAAGTTATGCGCACTTGCTTCTGCAACAGAAGAACTCAATTCAAAAGAATTGATTGTGTAATTTCCTTCAGTATTGTATCCCACAAAATCGATTATGTAATCTGCATTTAATGAAGAACTAGCCACAAAATCTGTTGTTGGGAATTTCTCATTGCGTATACGGAAAGAGAATAGCCATTCATTATTAAGGTACATGTCATCATATAAAGATGAAGAAAGATGTACCCCTAAGACTGAAGATGACAGATGAAATCTAACTCTTTTAGACTCTGCTCTATCTCGCTCAGAATACATTTGAATCTCTGAGTAGTCTGTTCCCGGAATTGTATAATCACTCCCGTCAGAAGCATCTGCTTGGTGCATACCCAAGATTACAGATTTTGTAAATGGAGTATTGTAACCATGTGCAGAATTCCATTCTAACTTATTAGGAAGTACTACTTGAGTTTCTACTGTAATCGGTATGTATTTTTCGAAGTCAGCGCCAGAGCCAGATATGAAACTAACCCCGTTTGAACCAGATGCATACTGATACACAGTACCATTAAACCTGTCTGGATGGTTAAAATCAACAAACTTTTCTTTAGTTGCTCGAATGTTGTAGCGATCTTTTACTTCAAAATCAACATTGTCGCCATAAAAATTAATCTTAACGACATCTTCATCAATTCCGAAAGCATGCAAGACATTTCTAAATGCCTTGTTCGTTCCTTTCTCTTTGTAGATATTAATCAAAGATGAGTATACATTCTGATATATTTGATTCTTGACATCATGAATCTTCATTTCATAATTTTCATCTTCGCTGCGTGTAGCCAATGCTTCGATCACACTAGCGTCGGCGAATAATTCTGGAGCCACAAAGCCAGCATTTGTCAAAAGCCTATCAGCAAATGGTAGTGGCTTTACCCCACCTTCAGTGTTTGTATTGCCGTTATTATCATTTATTTTAGTTTGAAAGTGTGCATATACATCTTTGAGGCTGTTAAGATCTTGAATATGTAGATACAGATTATCATAGTAACTAGCCATAATGTGTGTAAGGATATTGACATTACCTTCTTCTTTATCTTCATCTAGAATCCATCCCGGAACTGACTTAATAAGAGATGCATTATTATTGATATCATGCACACTACCAGACGCTTTTAGTGCGTTCAACGTAGAGATATATTGAGGGTGTGATGAATAGATAGTAGGATCTTTAAATTCTTTCGCTGATGCGCCTGCAAGTACGATAGCCGACTCTTCTGATCTAGCACCAGATTGATATCCAACCCATGCTCCATTGGAAACACGTCCTGAATAATCTAACACTGTCGAGTCAATGCTTGCAGTTTGCGTGATCCCTTCATTAAATTTATAGTATACCCCCAAGTTGGTATTTGCTTCGTCTGTATTTGTACCACCACCAATATTAGTCCAGTAGTAGCGTCCAACTTCTTTAGAATTTCTTTCAGTCTTCCAGTATCTGAACTCGTCTAGTGAGCCAGAAAATTTACCAGCACCCTCTGTAACTGTCGGAGAGCCTGATGGAGCAGTGCGTAGTGCCCCAATATAAGAAATAAGAGAACCGGTTACATTATTGATAGCAGCAGAACTTACCGTTTGGGCTTGATTGAAGTTTCCATTAATATATAAATTAGCAGAAATATCACTGCCACTATTCTTAAGGCTCAATGCAACATGAGTCCAGTCTGTTATAGAGCCAGTTGTTAAATTTTGTCCAATACTTTGGTTTTGTACGCCAGAAGTGCCACTTAGTGCGGTAAATAAGAAGGGAGAACCAGCAGAAGCACCAGTAAGTTCCAGTCGAAGTCTACCGTATTGTGCTGAACTAGATGCTTCGCCGTTCCACAAGTCGAATAGTACCTCTTTCTCTGTTTTTGATGTGTCGAAAGCAGGCTTTTTTACCCACATCTCAAGAGTTACACCATCGTTTAAGTTAAATTTGAGGTTTGACTCTCTTGATTTACTGTCGTCAAGTATATTGGCATCACCATATTGCTTCTGTAACCCTAACAAATCGGACTTATTTGGGCCGCCAAATGTCTTAATATATGTATTTGTTGTCGATTTTCCGTAACCGTCAATAATTGAACCATTTAAAGTACCCCAACTTGGGTAACTGAGACTTACGTGTCCATTAAATCTAGGATATTTGTGCTCGAACAAATACATGTCGATGAATGTCGAATCAAAAATCCAATCATATTTTTCTTTTTCAGAGCCATCATATGGATATGTATTTCGAATTCTCTTGAACCCATCATCATAATATCTTTCTGCCGAGCCAAAGAAGGCAAAGTTCTTTGGATCACTATAGTCAACGTTAGGCATGAATCTTATCTTATCCTTATTGAAGGACTCAATATACTCTTGAGATTCTACCTCGTTAGCCATATCTTCCAGACTAGAAGATTTAATTGTTTTTGTTGAATTGAATAAGTCTTTAAGTTTCATATTTCTCTACTCTAAATTTAAATATCTTGTTTACAGGTTTGTAATCAGCGATAAAGTCGTCATAAAATGCCAACTTAACCCCATATGAATATCCGGGCTCAAGAATAGACATATCGAAATCGAAATAACTTCCTGAGCCATCAAAAGATAACTCTGTGTATTTGACACTGCCTGTAGCGTGTTCAATAACTTTGTAGTTGTCAATGATTCTAAATATTTCATATGATCCTGATGTTGGAATATACAATTGAGGCTCTGCAACTGTTCTTGTGTAAATAGTTGGACTCCAGCCTTTTAATCTTGTATATATTCTAAATCTTGCTGTTTCGTCACTTTCGTAAACTTTCTTTAAATTAGTAATAGAGACATAATAGTCGTTTGTGTTTGTAGTTGTTCCAGTATATCTTACTTCTGGATAGATTGTTCCTGTATGAAACTGTGTGGATCCTGTATACCATACATCGTGTAAAGTTTCAGATGTTCCAGTAATGGATATGGATGCACTATAAATACCAGTTGAAACATATGATCCTGTAACTGTCACCAGTGCTGTTCCAGATGGAGCCGATGCAGATGATTCATACAGTGCTACTGCCAAATCTCCTGTACCAACAGAAGGAATGTTCTTTAATCTTCCACCGATATTATTGTAAATGTATAAAGTATTTAAATTATCTTCAGCAGGTGCTAATGAGGAACTGTAATAAAAGTTTGATCGATCATCTTTGACAGAAGAGTCCCATCTTGCCTCAATAACAGGACGATTGAAATAATATTCAGAATCTCTTGCTGAAAACTTTTTAGTATAGTAACTGTTTGTATCTGCCTCAAAACTTGATGAGAACTGGATAATGTGTCCATAATTGTCTCCAGAATTTAAACTATTGTTTAAGATATCTTCAACATATTTTGTCACATCTACTTCAAAATCTTCTAGTCCTGTATCGAACGTTTGTTCAACTAAATAATCAGTTGTCACGTTAACATCTGTTGATGTATTGGAGGCTCCAGCAGTATCCCATGCTGTTGTAGTTGAAGCAGAAAGCCAATTAGACTGTCCAATATCGGTATATTCATCTAAGTCTATTCCTAGCCCTTCATCCCATGCTCTTCTAAGAGGATGTGCCACTAATTTATAGTTTCTGGGTAAAGTTTCGGGGTGCTCTACGTTACTTAGCCTCATTAAAAACTTAACAGATCCTGAAGCAGGGAGAATTCCTGCATCCCTGTCTTGCTTGATAGTGCTGATTTCTGAACCTAAACTTGTTTCGTTAACGGGAAACTTGATTAGAATCTTTGCTTGCTCGACAGAAGACGATGTCACCTGCCCATACATCTTGAATACTTCTAGAGAATCTGCTAGTCCAGTGTTTGCAGAAGTACTTCTTTTGCTCAATCCAGAATTAAATTGATTGGTTATTGTATTGTCTGCGATTGCTGTGTATCTTTTTATAGCCATTATCTGACACTCCCTTTAATATCGATTGTTGGAAACTTAATCTCAAATATACAGTTCAAAGGACATGCAATGAATCTGCCATCTGGGGTGGTGCTAGCATTTATTTCTATTCCACTTCTAGAATATGCTCCGCCATTTTTATTGGTGACGTGTACATCTGTTGTGTCTGCCACACCTTCAATCCTATTTAAAGTCGCATATACTTCAGTGTAACTAAAAGGCTCCGCAATATCGAAGTGCCTCAAAAAACGGTTTCTAAGAGTCCTCAGGCACTCCTCAAGGACTTTAAATTTATCGTAGCCACCTTTAGTCACGATAGTGAAAGAAATGCCTAGATTAAGTATTTTTGCGTCCATAATGTCCAATGTGTCATTAACCATGCGATACTGATTAAGCCATGTCTTAATATTGCTCTTAATTATATCATTTGACGCCGTAAGATTTCCAGCACTGTTCTCTGATATAATGTACATATTCAGATTTCTTTTGAAAGAATCTTTATCTTGAAGCACAGTACACCTTTTTACCGCTCCGTATTTTGGCGGCATATTGTATACTAAAGATTTGTAGTCTTCTCTAGTAACTGCTCGGTTTTGAGCAGCAAAAAATGTCTTGGTTCTAATTTTTAGTTCTTCTGTTGTTGGTATGTTTGCATGTCCAATAATTGGATTGTCGTTAGAAGATTCCAAAGAGCCCCTCACCTGCGCCAACTTACCTGCGTCTAGAGTGGTTTCGTTTTCAAAACTATATATTGCCCTTACGATTTGCGTGACAGTCCCTACAGAAGCATTTGGATTATTACTGCTGTTAACCCTGTATACAACATTCAAGACAGTGTTAACAGGAGAGACTCCAAATTTATCAGAGCCAAGCAAGTTGCTTGGATCAAAGTCTGTGTTCGTAATGTAATCTCTTCCAAACTGTTCCAGAACTACATTACTTGGATCGATCACTTTGTCAATCTTAATATCTTCCTCAGAGCCAAAGCCAAACATTAAATTAGTTTCCCCCCTACTTCTCTCAACTACAAACCTTCTAGGGACTGCTGTTGGTTTTAGTAGCATAGGAGCAGCCTCTCTAGAGGAGGAATCGTTATTGGGAATCTCTCTGTATATTACATCTTGTCCCAGATGTTCAACTTCATAATATTCATGTCCCTCTCTATCAGTACAATTTAAAATTTCTGCTACGTTGGTGTCACCTAGCAAAACCTTGTTGAATTTTTTAAATGCTCCAACAGTTATATTCTTTTCTGCCAAGCGTCCAGATACTATCCTTCCAATTGATTTAATAATATAGTGAGTTGGGAGCCCTGTATTAGTATTTACACGTCCTACTACGATCTCGTTACTAGAGTCGCGAAAATCAACATCTTCAGTAAGAATAAAGTTTTCTCCTGCTGTTGATGTTAATTCAGTTCTTCTTTTGAGAACTGGTATATATCTAGAATCTGGTGCTAGTCCAGTGGAATCCGCCGGGATTAATATAAAAAAGGAAACATATCCATGAGTAGATGAGCGTCCTCTGTATTTATATCCCATTTGACGCGTCAACTTAACTACGTTGTCATATTCATTCGCCGTATCTAGAAAAGATTCATTTGCTTGATAATCTAGATAGAAAGAGAGGATATCCCCAGTGTAAGCCACCTGATCCATTACAAGGGAGCCGAAAGAGGCGTCATTGAAGTCTTTGTATGTGTCTGGGTAGTACCTTTTGGCATGGTTTATCAAGTCTTGCTTGATAGAATTAAAATCCCTACTAGTATACTTAATGGGCACTTTTTTATTTTTATCATCGTATTTAGCCATTTATTTCCCTCTTTATAAGTTTACAGTTAAAGCACTAACGGCACCGTTGGCGGTTATACTGAATTTCACAGTAACTAGTAGTCCGTTTGCAGTTATATTATCATTATTTGATTCTGAATTGAATAAAACATCTTCAATTACAATATATCCCATATATTCTTTTACCTGCCTCCTGATTCTAGCCTTAATCCTAGAATAAGTTGAAGAATCGTTTTGTTCGAATAAATATCTCTTCATTCCCACTCCAAAGTTTGGATCCATGATCCTTTCTCCCGGACTAGTGAGAAGTACCATTTTGAGATTTTGTTGTATAACCTCCAATACAGTCTGGTTATTTTCATAACCATTCGAATCATTAATCAATAAAGGAAGTTTAGGTGAATAGTTGGACATATTAGTTACCTCAAATCTAAATAGTTATTTTATCTATTTTGATTCAAAGTAAGAAGCGCTTGGTTCCTTTCTTGCTCTAATGTCTTTATAAAGTCAGTTGCATTTTCTTCAAAATTATCTCTGTAAAATCTAGTGTCAGTAGTGCTGATAACAACATAGCCAAAAAGTTCTTCAAAAGTTGAAGAAAAATCGAAAGTTTTAATATTCGAATACAAATCTTTAAAATTGATATACCTTTGCTTGGCATCCTCGATGCTAGAGCCTTGGCTTAGTTTATATTCTTCATACTTCTCATTAACTAATGAATCCAAATCCTGTATACTAGTTGCGTTATAAGCAAACTGGATATGCCGCAACAGTGTTGACGGGTAATCTGCTAGTGGCAAGTCAAGATGTTGATCATAAACTGTTTTAAAAAAATACACAGAGAAAGTAAAGTATCTCAAGCCAATTCTCATGAGTCTGTTATATTGGTTTATTCCATCTTTGAATTTGCCCTCATCAAGAATCCTATCCCAGGCATATGGTTGATAGCCATCATGTTCATCTATCAAATAACTAAAATAGTCTAAATAATCTTCCAAATCGAATCTAAAATCACCAAATAATCCTATCGGCATGTCGAACAGGTTCGACATCAATCCTATAAGTTTCCAAAGTTCTACCTCTTCTTTCTTGTCAAAATCAATTGAGAAATAATCTTCGGGATCATACTATGATGGCTCACCTAGTGACACTTTTCCAGAATTCTGCCTGAAGGCTTTGTTTATCGGGTGATATCGATTTGCAGGATCAAAACTGTACGGGCCAGTATCTGGTAGATCTACTTCTTCCACAAAATCATCAAATGAACGCTTCTGGAAACTTAAAAATTTATTATAGAACTCTTCCAAAAAAGAAATGAATTCTGTATACCTTTCAATGACTTGAGACGCTCTCTCCAGAGTCAAGTCTGTTTGTTCTTGCAATTGCTCTTCTATTGTTCCTCCAACAAAGGTTCCAGTATCTTGATCTGCACCAAGATTCAGATTATCTCCTCGCTTGAGATCTGCTAACTTCTTTCTCTCTTTTGGTTCTAAATAAGAACTAGCCAGATACAAAAGCCCTAATGGGCTGATTGGAGGGCCGGGAGCGAATGGAACTAGATTCATAGGCAGTGCCATCAAAGACGCTGCTTTTGGCGGTATATCAAACCCTGCCAATGATGCCCCCTGTCGTATCTTCGAGGCGATCTTTATATTGGGATCGAATTGTTCCGCAAAGCCTTTAAGAATTAAAGGCACAGTCATCAATGCCATTTTCTTTGCAGTAGCAGAGTACTCTGGCGTTGTTGATATGCCAGCCTGCTGTTCTAGGGACAACATATCTAATTGCTTATCTTGCGATTCAAATGCAGAAGGATCCTGATCAAGCGTTTCAATATTTCTCTTGATTGTGTCTTTTGTCTCTGAAAATATTAAAGATATTTCTGGCTTCTCTGATGTTAACAGTACTTTATAAAGTTCGATGATCGATTGCTTAAGATGATCTACTCTCATAATATTCATTAAAAAGTTGTATACACTAGTTTGGGTGCTGCTACTGTTAGTAATTAATTTGGATATTGACGCCTTTGTGTTTATATTTGCTGTTTTCCTTATCTCAGTCTCTGCCAATGGAAGAAGATAAATATCTTGAGCCGGCAACAGAGTTCCCGATGATCTTCTATTGCTAGCCAAGTACTCATGAGATATACTATTTTTAAGTTTGTAAACTGCGTCATCTAATATAAGTTCTCTCTTTGAATATTCTCCATCTTCATTGAAATTTGACGACATTTCATACTCTTCTCCCACTCTCATTATATAAGAAAGTCTTAGTAAGGGCTTGTAGCCATTCTTAAGCCTAATAGGTAATTGCTCATATTCGAATGAGTATATTTCTTTCCCTTTCTCAGGAGATATACTCTTACGGTATACTCTCTGGACGAATAATTTTTGTGAAGTTCTGTATGCCTCTTGAAGCCCTGTAACGTAACCTGCAATATCCTGAGATTGAATATCCGTGTCGTATGCAAATTCTCTAGCCAGTTTTGGCAAGAACTCTTCTGATTTTCTGAAGATTTTGTTAAAGTTTTTCGATATATCAGAATAAACCTCTTTCACAATATTCGAGAAAGAAAACGAAGAATGTAAAAACTCTTCACTGTAAGCAACTTTATATTTATCTTGAAATTTCTCGTAAAAAGCATCTTTTTGTGCTCTTAAATATGTAGACAGTTTAGCCCATACGACAGCAACAAAGGCATCAGATGCTTCCAGATCGTATACGTTCGAATTACAAAATGCATTTTTAACTATTTCTTCTATAACTTGTACCCTAATCATTGTATTGATCAGGTGTTTAATAGAAGATGTTTCTAGTGAATTATCATTTTCTGCAAAAGAGCATTTAGAGTTGAACTCTTGCTTTGCTGCATTTTTAGTATCTTGTAGTTTTAATAAGTTTACAGTATCATTGTCGATGACAAAAGATAGCATGTTGTCTATTTCAAATAGTTCAGAGCCTTTCTCGCCATTTGCATCATCCCTAAGAACTTTTGAAGTCAAGTATGACAATCGATAAAACAGTGTTGATATCAAGGCACTTCTCGGTTCTATAAAGTTAGGATCGTCGGCATCAGACAATGTCACCACAGCGCCATCTATACGGCTCGATTCAAAATTAGACTTGAACTTGTTGTATTTATACTCTGAGTCTATTGATTTGTACGCTACACTCTCGACGTGAGATTTGAAAATAGTTTCAATATCGAATTCAGAATAATTTAAAGATTTAATCTCTATTGCTTCTGCACAAGGTGCATATTCTTCTGCTCTACTATCGTATTGCTCAATAATGAAATTAAATTGACTTTGGTATTCATAAGTTGTCTTGAACTCTGCATCCTTTTCAAGTAAATTCGTTCTATGTTCTATTTTGATATAATTTAGAGCATCAAACCTTCTAGACACTGCCGAATTAATGTCAACATCAATGAATTGTCTTTTAAATAAAGGAACTGGGACTGAAGATGGGTTTTGCTTTTTGAGGTATACATTGTCGATAGAATCTAAATTAGAGGAAGGAGAAAAATCCCACTCGCCATTATCCATTGTCAATTCAACACTACCAGTTATCAATGTATATCTGTCCTCTTCTTTTTCATACATGTATAGTTTGGTGCCCTCTCCGAAATAATTAAACGCAAATTCTTTATTAAAAATAGTTGAAGTGTCTTCTGGGAAAGCCTCTGGGTTAATATTGAGAAGAGTGTCATATACTATTTCAAAGGTTCCGTCTGGGTTTTCAATTGACTGAGAGATTGCAGAGTCGAACGGATAGTTTCTCATTTGTATATATTCATTCGAACTAGTTGTCACCAAGAATGCATCCTGCAAAGTCGCTGCTTCTCCTTTATACTGCTTTTCGATTGTGTCAAAAATATTATCAAATACCATATTATTCACGAAGTTCATTGCAGGTATTGAAGATTGTGGAGGCATGAATGAACAAGGGTTTTCATCAAATGGTAAAACGCTATTGTAGTTGTCCTTGATGGCACCTATCGCTTCAACCAGTGAGTCCTTCGTATCATCAATCAATCCCTCAACAATATCATCCAATTCTTCTTCAGATATATTATTATAATTTTCTCTAATCTTGTCTTTGATGTTTGCATAATTGTCGTTTAAGTTTTTTCCTGATATGAAGGAAATGTTACTATTCTCACACAAAGAAGCAAAAACCTCTTCATTGTCATATGCTCTTTCTAATTCTTCAAGCATTTCAAAATCTATTATATCGGACAAAGATTCGAACAAATCAACAAAAGATGACGCGTCTAGAAGAGAAGATACCGGTTCTGTCAGGTTTGAACTTAAGTTGTCATAATCTTTCTCATTGACTTGTCCTTTGAGTATCCGTATGGCTTCTAAAGGCTTTGCCGCTTCTGATATCTCTTCAAACATGTTTTGGACATCTTGCCTATTAGGATCTGGTACTTCAAACACCTCATCACAAAGATTAGCCAACTTAAAATCTTTTGATAACTTGAGTCTATTAAGTGCTATATCAATTGCGAAGTCTAGATTGATGCCATTACTAGCATTAAATAAGTCTGGGATGCTTAGGGAGCCGAAGTTCGGAAGCCCAAGGTTTGGAAAATCTCCGTTCAGTCCGCTTAGAACTCTTTTCAATATGCCTTTGATCGATATAACTAAAGATCTTTCTATGCCTGATCTTATAGACTCTTCGGCACCTTCAATGGCTTCTCCAAAAATATCATCCAAATTTCCAAATTGAAAATTAGTAAAATCAAAACTAGGGTTTATGTTTCCTATACTTGGAAATGAAAATCCTAAATCTAACTTTTTAATCTCAAAATCTAGATCAATGCCATCCACTCTTTTGAGCAACTTATCTCTAGTTAATTGCAAATCTCCTAGCAGGAACGATACACTGGGAATGGATAACAGCCTATCTCTAAGCATATTTTGAGGCTCGAACTTGAACCGATTTTTGAAATACAGATCGATAACAGGCTTCAGAAGAGCAGGATCTAATTTACCAAAAAATTCAAACATGTCAATCTTAAGGCTTCCTAGGTTCAAAGAAGGTAACGATAAAGAAGGCAACGATAAAGAAGGGATATTAAAACATTCATTAATGTCTCCAAAATCAGGTAATCCTTCTGTAAGTATTTTACACATTATTTTGGCAACCATGTCTTCTTGATAGAACTTGTCGTAATCGATCTGAGAAAACACTATAGCCTGTGCCAGTTTTGCACAGTCATTCAAGCCGGCTGATTCTAGGATAGACTCCAACTCCACATCCCCAACATAGTTATCAGGTATCAGTCCTCCTAAAGTGCCATCTTTCTTGTAGTGTATGAAATATACCCCAATATTCTCAACGTCAACTAGCGACTCTATCAAAGACGAATATTCCTCTCGCCCGAATAGATATTTGTCACAAATAGTCCCACCAAAATCGGATAATTCTGGTAGTTCTAGAAATTCAAATACGATATCCAGAAGTTTAGGGAGACTCAGTGACATCAAAACACCTCTAAGTTTTATCTCACCTAGTTCTGGTATGCTGAGGTTTGAACCAATACTACCCATCAGGAAGTCAACTAGATTTTTTAAAGATATTTTATTCAAAACTAGATCGTATAATAAATTCAAATCCCCTATATTCATAATAATATCCGGAAGATCAATCAAGAATCTATCACCAATTAAATCTCTAGACTCTCTTAATCTTAAAGTCAATTCTCTTCTTATGCGTGGATCTCTAGTAATCTTATGCATATCAGTCGCATCAACAGCAGACAGTACCGATACCCCATCTCCTTTTTGGAATTTAGGTAAAGTGCCTATGTTGAAACTAAGTCCACCATCTCTTCTAGGAAGTTTAGGTAATTTACCAATATTATATTTTAAGCCTCTAATGTATCTTTTACTGAAATCTATTGGGTTGATACCAAAATCGACATTGATTGATCTAAGAACATTCTTATGATCTTGGATCATTCTAGAGATGTCCGGATCAAATATATCACACAGGTACGACATACCGATCTTAAGAAACCTGCCGACTGGATCAAAAAACAAAACATATTTGAGTATACCTGATTTCTTGTCGAATCCTAATTCAAATTTATTGTTCAAGTCTTTAGATAATGTAATCCCATTCTCATGTGTGTATTTTTTGAAATCTGCCAAAAATCTTTTAGATTTTGCAGAGAGTTGTCTGAAGTTGACGCCTTGAAGGCTCCCTGCTAATTTACTGCTAGTCTTGTCGAATTTATCTAATATCTTTGACAAGTCTTTGACAATTTTTTCTAATTCATTTCCTCTGAAATTAGTTGTCACAAAGTCTGTGTTGATATTCTGTAAGGTGAAGTCTTCCATTGACATGTCTTTAAAAACATCAAAATATTTATCATGAATCGAGAACTTAATCTTAATACTCTTGCCCGGACGAGTTGAATAATTGAAATCCCCAACCTCAAGAAGCCCAAAAGGGCTAAGTATAAATTCAAGCAACTTCTCTTCATATTCTGTAGCATCGATGTTTTTTCCATAATACTTCAGTATATCATGTGCTGCGGCTGCTTTTATATTATCAAGACTTTTTAATTTTAAATTATCTTCTAACTCTTTCTTATCAAAATACCCAGTCTCTAATACGATATGCACTTTATTGTTTCTGCGATATGGTATGCCAACTTTGATATCTGTGATTTTTTCTTCTAGTTCTTTTGCTTGCTCATGTGATTCTTTATAGTTTGCGGCAAAAAGTTCTCCGGCAGTGTCCAAAAATGCTGCTCTCATAAAATACTTCTTTCCGTCGTATTCAACTTGGCAATATTGATATCTATCCCCCAAATTAATTTGCAGGACTTCTACAAACTGTCCTTCTTCGATCATCTTTACTGGATTATCGGGACTATCTGCCGAATCATACAATGCGGTATTCATAATTGTTTTGAAGTTATTCATCTTTCCTCGCCTTAATTAGTATTATTATGTCTACTGTTGATGTATTTTTTACCAGATACGGCATAATAAGTTTGCTTGTGGAATTTTATATTCGTTCTGAACTTAAAGAGATCCTTAATAGTCTTTGTGCCTAAATCTTTGGCAATCTGTACTCCTGCTGGAATTAGAGTTTCAGATGGCGCAGTGGGTGTTCCAAAAAAAGCAGTGATGTGAGTGTGAGATGCCACTTTCGTATTAAATTTCATTTGATATACAATCGCCGAAGATACGATTCCTGCCAACTTATCAACATAATCAGCCAATTTTTCAAGTGATTCGTTAACGTTATCTCCCAAAACCAAGGGTTGTATATTGGCGTCATCATTGCCTGCAATCAAATCAATACCAGAGACGCTTAAGATATCTTCTCCATGAGATCCTTTCGTATCTGTTCCGGTAACTAGTTTAATCCCTTCTCTACCTATTAGCCTTATAGCATCTGATTTTATTCCAATTCCAGATCTAGCGGTTGAACTTCCCACCTTTCCATTAACTAGATCAAAATTGTCATCTATATCAGTCTTTTGGCTGATGTAGATCCTTGAAGCATCTAGTTTAAAGTCTGGATCTGCTTTTAAGTTTTCATTTCTAGAGTTTACAGTCGAAGGGTTGTGAGACATTCTCCCAACTACCATATCTATCGAACCGGCACCTGAATCTCCCCTACCTCCATAGCCTGAAAGGATTGAGCCGGGACGATCTTTCCCAACCACGACATATGCATTAGTTCCATTTTCTATTATTTTCTCTGCTTTAGTTTGTGTGAACTGAGGTATAGGCTCAGAAACCCTAGATCCGGCGATACCTTTTCCAAGTACGTCATTGATATAGTCTGGGGATGACATTAGATCTTCTTTGAGTTCTTTCTTAAGATTCTCTATGTTTAGTGCTTTCTTGAATCTAGGCATTTCTTCGCTCCGAGTATTAATTAGTTTCTTATAAGATTGTTATGTGAACATGTTGCTGATATGCTTCAACAATTGGCTTACCGCCTGCTTCGATTGCTGCCTCAACAATTGCCCTGATAAACCTAGAGTTGTTCATTTGAGCCTCAGAGGCGCCATCATATGGCTGCCCTTCTGCTTTTAAGTGGCTCCAAGTGTGTATATCAACTCCCGAACCATAATTGTGCCCTCTTTTCCCAGTTTTTGCCCCTCTATCAATTTTTGCTTGGACAGTCGCAACTGCTCTAGCATTAGCACTTGCATCCCCTGCTTTATGCTTTTTCCACTCCGAGACAACTGATATAACCCATGGGCGCTTATGCTGCTTATCATACAAGTTCCAAACTCCATTTTCACCTAGTTTATCCATCTTGTCCCACATCAAGTATACTTGTGTACCTGCAGTCCTTAAAGTAGAAGTTACTCTGATCTTTTTATTGTTAGAGCCTGTGTTGATAGGATCGTTTAATGGGATTCGTCTGTAATATGCAGAAGTAAATCTGTCCATATATTGCAAGATAACATTAGTCACTCCTTTGTCGCCATCTGTTGTCCAGCCAAGTTGTTGATAATTTGGAATCTCTGAAAACCTTAATGTCGGTGGCTGCACAAGTTCGCCATTTCCAACAGGATTTGGTAGTCCACCACCGGGGAATGGCGTACATTGAAGTCCCGGTGCTGCAGCGTTTTCAACTGGTGTTGTTTCAGTGGGCTCGGCAGTGCCACTATCTTCCAATGTAGGCGTATTATCAACTGGAGTCTCAGGTGCTGGTGGTTGAACTGGTGATTCGACAGTACTTCTAACTTCTGCTTTTGATTTCTTTTCGATTGCGACTTTACTACTTAGGAAGTTTTGCTTTTGGTATTCTTTAATCCCTATTGATTCTTTTACAACAAACAATATTTCTTTTTCCAGCCTACTGTAGCCATCGATCAAAGTTTCCAATGCAAAAGCATATTTCAATTCTTCTTCAAGTATGAGTTCGCTTCTTTCGCCAAACAAACATGGATCATTTGGAGTTTTTAGGAAATTAATTCCTCCTAAATTAAATGAACTTAATCTTTTGCTAGCAAAATTAGAAGAAGCAATCCGTGAGAAAAGCGTAGGTATACTTTTAATTTGATCATTATAGTTATAATGGTTGGCACTAACGAACACCTTATGGGCATATTGTAGATCTGCAGCCTGTGCCTCTACTGTTTCATGATTGATATATGCATATTGTTTAACGCCTTTATAGTATGCAAACTGAAGGCAATACGAATCGATCTTATCAGCCTCTTCTACACTCTCTGTAGTGTAATGGTTTATAAAATAATCAGGTGATACCTCTCTGATTGTAGCACCCAGTAATTTAAAGTTATCTAAAAATTGTGGATAATCTTGCCTAATCATCAATCCAGTCTTAATTCCTCTAGACTTGAGTTCAATCATAATTTTTGTAAGTCTCTCTGCGTCTTTAACTTTTCTAGTATCTTCTGCCAATGTGAAGCATATATTATATACGCCTTTTCTGAGAAGTGTATCAAAAGTGAGGCTTACGTCAGAAAACTCAGGCATCGTGTCAAATTCATTGATCGAAACTAAATAAAATGCCTTGTGAACTATGTCAGAAGTATTTGGCTCTTTTTCATAACCTATTCCATCAGTATAAGATTCATCAGCAGGATCAGTGTCTAATTCTTGCTCTTCAGAAGCCGTAGGAGCCTCTTGAGCGTCTCCTTCAGGTTGAGCAAGGTTAAGGGCAGGGGTTGCAGATGCAAATGAGTCAGCAGCACTACAGGTACCTCCTCCTCCGGGAGGATTACTACTATTAACAGTGGCTGTCACAGATGCGCCAGAAAAGTTATTCTTGTCTTGAAAATCAATTACAACAATATCTCCAACTTCTGGAATTGACTTATCTTTAGTCATGGTTGCTTTTGGGTGACGATTGATCGCTTTCCAATCTTCACCACTTTCTGGCTCAGGTAAATGAGCATGCAGTTCTGGAATTCTAAACCTGATTTCGATATAATCGGGTAGCACACCTTTTTCTTCTTTGAGATAGGACATCAATGGATTTCTCCAAAGCATACTATCTACGGGAGTGTCTATAATTTCTAGTACTATGGCATTCATAGCGCCAACAGACTCAAAAGCGTCTGCCGTATGCTTGTCACGAACATTCTTTTTTAATTCATGAAATATAGATTGCCCAGAATCATCAGAGAAAGATCTCTTCGCTTTCTTATTTGATATCTGATTAAGCCTATTTGGAGGTGGTATAAATCTTGACGCCATTCATTATTTCTCCTCTTTGTCACTGTTTTGGATCATATCATAAATATTATCCTTATCATCTCCTGAGAAGTTAAAAGCAGAATCTTTCTTTTCGTCCTTCTGTACTAGTCCTGCTAATTTAACTAACTGCTCATTAGATCTTTGAAGTGTTTCTACGTATTTTGCTGCGGCTAGTGATACTTCTTTGTGACTATGTTCACTTTGCCCAGCAATTAGAATAAGATCACTCAACAACTCTTGGGTTATTTCGCGATCTTTTCTTATATTAACAACTGCTTCTTCAATAAATTTATTAAGTCTCTTTGACATTATTCTTCACCATTATCATACCTTTCTTTGAAATCAGAGTATTTTTGTCTCATCTTGGATAACTGTACAACAATTTGTTTAGTATTCAAGCCTGTGATCTCTCTCAAGTATAAGTAAATAGCCTTTTTATTAAATATTTCAATCTTATCAGCGTTATCTATTAATGTATTAATTGCATCGTACACCTTTCTTTCATTCGGGCGCATCGTTACAGACTCCCAAGAAGCAATTTCTTCCTTCAGGAGTTTCATGAATTCTTCACGTTCTCTATCTTCATGATATTTATCTTCTCTTCCCGGCTCAAATCCAGACTCAATTTGCCTCTCTAAAGAGGTTTCTCTCTGGTTTTTCTTCTTGTTTTTCTTGACTTGTGCAATAAACCAATTCTTTGTAATTACTGAAAAATAAGAAAAGGCTTTGTGCCCTTTCTCTGGCTTAAACTTGTGCAATATAGTCACAAGCATTACTTTACAGTCTTGCTGCAATTCAGAAATATTTGGCAATGATGTAAACTTATATGTATATACAATCTTGTCAACCATCTCATCTAATGCAGGATGGATCAGTTTTTCGTAAAGTTCTGATTTCTTGTTTAATGGTGTATCTGGATTATTAAACTCAATAATCGCATTTTCATGTACCTTGGTAAAGTACATTCTTTTTGTCCTAGGCTTCCGTTTCTTCGTCATCTGTATCCTCCTGTAGATCGTCTTCGAACACAACCATAACTTGAGAATAGTTTTCTATTTCTCCTGCTAGTCTTTTCATGTGCTCAACTAAGGATGTGATGGTTGGATCTCCGTAAAAGGATTCGACTTTGTTTATAGCCCTTAGATGAGTGGCAAATTCAAGTAATTTAGATCTCATTTCCATAAAATCATCTTCCATGGAGATCAAATTTCTCAAAAGTTTATAAATATACCACCCTAAAAAACCATTAACAAGAATTGAAACTGTCAATATAAAATATAAAATCATAATTTAAAACTCCTATCAATGTTCTTCTTGTATTCCTTTACTTCTTTTTTTGTTTCTTCGATTGTTTGATTTACTACATCGCCAACTCTTTGCCTAGGAGTGTTGATGGTAACTTCGCCCAAAAGAGCAGGAATACGCACAACAGAAGGAGCATCACAAACATTACAATTCGTGTGCTCCTCAGTCATTCCATGCCAAATTTCGTACTCGCTCTCACAAGCGTCACAGCGGTATGAGTACTTTGGCATTATTGTACACTCGTTTCTACGAACTCACCAGAAGTTTCTTGAGCATTAGCCCTTAAAATAGGTGGGTTGATCACAATCAATCCTTCAGTTGGATGTACAGACAACTTAAGATTTTTTAAAATTGGAACAATATCAGTTTGATTCAGAAGGCTATTTTGCAAAGCCATCATAATTGCTCCTAATGCTTGATCAGATAAATGTGTAGTTTGAACTTCAGTGCTCATGTTTTTCTCCTTGTTTAATTATTATACGTTTGAGATACTAGTTTTATTCAAAAAAACTTATAATATTTCTTATTCCCTTAAATACAGCCTAGATGTATGCTTCACTAATTCACTTAATTCATTCCATTTAGAATATCGATACGATTTATAATTAAATATCGGAACTGGGTTATAACTGTATTGTAACTGCAGAATCAGCCTTGGTTTAGTTCTAGGCACTGTGCCTCTATGAATTCCATATGTATCGGCGAACCAACTAGTTCCTGATTCTCCTGATATAGTCTTTGTCAGTTCGCGATTGAAATATTTGAAAACTTGCTCATCTGAATATCTCACGATTTTAAGCATGTCTTTTGGGAGATTATCTTCTATATGACTTCCCTTTACGTACACCTGCTCCCCTTCACCCAGTTCTACATCACTAAGTAGCACAAAAAATTTCACAAACTTATAATCGTCAGCATCTCTATGAAATAACTGCATATTAATTGGCTCGCTCACGTCTTGAGGGAAACTCCACATTGGGAGAACCAATGAAAGAGTCGCAGGGCACCCCAAATAACTAGATGCCACTTTTGTCAACTTTTCATTAGTAATCAACTCGATCATGTTAGGGCATAATAGATTATCTTTTATTGTGTGTCTCCCAAGTTTAATGTTCTTAGGTATATTTGCCAAATCAAATTTTTGATGTCTGCCATAGAAATCATAACAAGGTTTTGTCAAAAAATATTCATACATATTCCGTGATTGTTCTTGTTCAAGAACGTTATCGATTATCATGACACCGTTTTTCCTCAACTCTTCACAGTCCACGTTAAAGTCAAATTTGTGCTCAGTCATAAGTCTGTTACAAGTTTCTAGAGATCTGGATTGTCTTGTTGTAAGATCCAGAGTTGCTCTCTGCTCTTCCCATTCAGGAGTAGAAAACTTGAGTATCCAATTTTCAAACATGTTTTATCTCCTTTAAGCAGTTTTCGTGAAAGAAGTATACAGTGTCTTGTTTGTGCTTCAAGGGAAGTGTTTCTTCTGGATGTAAGTTCATTAGATTGCCTCTCATTACTTTTGAAACCATCTCATGACATATAAAAATAATTTTTTGTCCCTCATATTTATCCAAAACAGATGATATTCTTTCACTTAATAATTCGTAACTTTCTCCCATAGGGACAATATAGTTCCAATAGTTTTCTTTCCTATACCTTCTTTCCAGAAATCCCGGAAAAGCATCTTCTATCTCCTCTTCAGTCTTTCCTTCCCAAAGCCCAAAAGAGTGCTCTTTCAGGCACTCTTCAGTTATACAGTTCATGAAATCAATCCCTACTGACTCGCATATTATGCTAGCATATTGTTGGCATCTCCACTGGGGTGATATTACAATTTTGTAATCTGATAGTTCTTTGTCAATGAACTCCTTTTTGATCAAATCTGCTGTTCTTTTTGCCTGTTCAACACCTTTAAGCGTCAAAGGGGAGTCTTTTTGTCCTTGCTTTCTTTTAGCCAGATTCCATACAGTCTCCCCATGTCTAATAATGTATATCATACGTACTTCATATCCTTGAGAAAATCTAATTCCTCTTTGTGAAATTCTGTTAATCCAGCATTATTTTCTAATATTAATTTATCTATTGTCTCGTTCATCTCTCTGTATTTTTCCGGCGTAAGTGCACAGCCTAAATGGTGGATATCCCACTCTAGTGACAGAGCAAAATGTCGTTCAATCATTTTTGCACCCTGAAGTGTTGCCAAAATCGAGGGTGCGTACCCAACTTCATGTCCGGAGTATCCTATCTTGATGTTATCGCTTTCGAATTTGCTTCGGAGATGTGTGATATAGGTGATGTTCGATTTACCATCTGGGGTTGGATAGATCGACACTGTGTGAAGCAAAAATGCTTTCAGTTTCAACTTATTAATCTTGTTAACTAAACTAGAAACAAACTCGTCTGATTTGCCTCCTAAACTGATTATCAGAGGTTTGTTCTCTCTAGAACACAAAGACATAACCTTGTCTACCAACCCTGTCTTACCAGCATCCATGCTAGCAACTTTATAGAAAGGAGGATCAAAAGACTTAATAAACTCAAGTCCCTCTTCATCATGTACCGTGCAGAACCATCTTATGCCTTTTGAATTGCAATAGTCTGCTAAATAACTAAAATCTTCTTTGCTTAGTTCTAGAGATCCTCGATATGTCTTGAAATCAAAATTTCTCCATTTTTTATTATCATCTTTATAATACTTTTTTACATTTTTAAACTTAAGTTTAATTAAATTTGCTCCACCAGATACTGCTTCATCAATCATTTTCTGTGCAATCTTAACCATTCCTAGGTGATTAATGCTCAGTTCTGCTACCATAATAGGTTTATCAATTACCATCTTCCCATCTCCTCTACTATTTGTTCAAATGTCTTATCAGATTCATTAATCATGAATCGAACCTTCTTTTCTCTTTCCAACTGTCTCAAAGCGATATTTCTAAAACGCTCTTTTAGATCAGATCTAACGATTATAACCCCATCCCTGCTAGCGAAAGAGTAATCTTTTGGTGTTATCTTCACTTTGTCAATCTCTATATCAATTTGAAATCTTGTTAACGCCCAATAATCTAGAGCATCAATCGGATTCTCACCTTTACAAAAAACAGGAAACTCTAGACTATCAATAATGTCTATGTCTCGTACAATACCATCGGTTATAAAACCCTTTGCTCCTAGTTTCTTGTATATTAAAGATGTGATATCTCCACTATGCGCCACGCTAAAATCATTAGACTGTAGAAATACAATTGGATTACTATCAAATAGTGACTGCTTGTACATCCTAAGCCTTATATTATCTAGAGTAGAATAATCAACAGCCCAATCTTCAACAACCTCGCCATAAGTGGTAAAGCAATCTCCCTGTATTATAGAGTTATAGCCACATTTTGGCTTAATGTTTATATAAAAGTCTTCAGGCTTTTCTCCCATTATCCTAAGGGAGTCATAAACGATTCCCATGTAAATATCATTTGGTAGCATGCATTAACCTCTCAATTAGTTCTAAGTCTTCTCCGACATTAATATCTAAAGATTCAATTTTCGAAATCTCAATCATCATAGGGTTAACGCCAACTCTAGTTTTGTTCCTAAGTAGCGAATCAACCGTGATTCCATATAACCCATGAGTTTCCATTTTCAACACCTCTAACTCAAAACTGTTAGGTAATTCTTTTGTTGAGAAATTGTACGATTTGCCATCTTTCCAGAAATATTCTTGCACATCCACAGTTGTAAAAAAAGAATCATGAGATTTAATTCCGTAGTTGACAAACTTCTCGATACAACTATCAATAGTTTCAAATTTTAGCAGTGGAGAAGTGCAAAATGTCTGCAGCAATACATCACACTCACTAATACTATGAAGTCCATAGATCATCATTTCATTCGCCCCTATATCATTTGTAGCAAGACTAGGGTGCCTTCTTATCAACTTTAATCCTTTTGATAATAACGGCTTGATGCTAGCGATTATGTCATCACTTTCCGTGTCCAAATAGACGTCATTTATATTATTGCACTTAAGTGCCTTTTCGCATGCATGAAACACTAGTGTTTTGCCATTGATTTCGTGCAAGTTCTTATTTTTTATTCTTATACTATTACCCTTCGCAGGGATAATCAAATTAATTTTCATATTGTATACCTCTCTATTTTTGTTGTTAGAAAACACTTATCTGATTTGAATGCTTCCAAAAAGACGTTTCGCTCACTTAAGTATTCTGAGAACACTCTAGACAAGTTTATCGAATCAAGCATCTCCGAGCCATATGGCAACGAACATGGGTTTACGCTTTTCAGTCTGACAGATTCTGGATAGAAATGTTCTACCGTGTTCTCTGTTGCATTGGGATCTGTGTAGTCCCAGCCAATCGTTCTAATTTTTGAAAAACCAAGATGATAGGCAAAAAATAATACATTTTCATACATAATGCCTGCTCCCCATTCTCTCATCAAGCCACTGTTAGCAAAAGTATATGGCTCTAACCCTTCAAAGTCGTCACGATATTGTCTTATGCTTAAAGGCTGCTTCGAGACTAAGCCTTTGCCATTTTCGTCTTTGTTTACTATTTTTCCAGTAACTCTTGTACACAGATCAACTTGTTGATTATTCCAATACGCTGCTCTAGAGATTTCTTCATTATTCCAATCAGATGAGCCAACATAGAAACTGTCGTCTTTGTGAGGATAATTTATATAATTATTTGTATTAAAAAAGTGAAAATCGACATAATCTTTAAAAGAAAAATAACTTTGCTTAATTGTAAATAAGCAATGATTACTTAACTCATCACAAAGAGACTTCTTATCTACTTCTCTCAATGATGGGCCGCAGCCTAAAATATAACATGTTTCTCCTTTGAATTTATCTTTTAAAAAAGACAACCTCTCTTCATACGAAGAGAGGTTTTTTGCCTCAGTGATAATATCTTTGATTCTATTTTTACTCATAATTGTTCCTCTTCATACTCTATACGTTTGAATCAATTATTTTATTCAAATTAATTTTATTTTTTATCGTAACAGTCCCACAGGTGAGAATCAACTAATCCAGATTCCCTTCTAAGATCCGCCTCGTACATCTCCATTGCCAACTCTTCAAAGTCATATTCAGGCATCCATCCTAATGTTTTCATCATCTTGGACGGATCTCCCCATAACTTTGGAACCTCACAAGGACGATAAAATTTTGGATCAATAACGACATGATCTTTGATATCAAGTCCAGCGTATTCAAATACGTATTCTAGAAACTGTTGAACTGAATTAGTCTTTCCGGTAGCAAGAACATAATCATCTGCCACATCGTGTTGTAGCATCATCCACATTCCTTTAACATAATCTTTTGCGTGTCCCCAGTCTCTTAGAGCAGAAAGATTTCCAAGACGAAGTTCTTTTTGGTGTCCTAGTTTAATCCTTGCTGCTGCTTTTGTAATCTTTCTGGTAACAAAGTTCTCTCCTCTTCTCGGAGACTCATGGTTAAAAAGAATCCCAGAACAAGCAAATATTCCATATGATTTGCGATATGTCCCTACCATATGATGCGCTGCTAACTTAGCACAAGCATAAGGAGAAACAGGCGAGAAGTGAGTTCCAAGCCCTTGTGGGCATTGAGTATTGTCTCCAAACATCTCGCTCGTAGATGCTTGATAGAACTTGCAGGATGGCTTTTGAAGGCGGATTGCTTCTAAAGCATACATACACCCCATCAAATTGATTTCAGTGGTACTAACAGGCGTTCTAAAGGACGTACCGACATGTGATTGGGCTGCCAAGTTATAATACTCATCTGGCTGATACTCATGAACCAAGCGATATAAAGAAGCAGAGTCTGTGACGTCTGCTTCCTCTAATATAAAATTTCCATTCTTTAATAGATGCTTGATATTTTGTGTCTTATTATCAAAATCCGACACAGTTCTACGATAAGTTCCAATGACTTTATAGCCCTTATCAATCAGAAATTCTGAGAGATAAGAGCCATCTTGTCCAGTTACACCAGTGATGATTGCTGTTTTCATAATAAAAACCCTTCTTCGCTTTGCGAGTCAAATTCAATCTCCAACTGTTCATTAAATAGATCAAAATAATGTTGTTCACCTAGGTAAGATTCCTGAAGTTCTTTTGCTAACGTGTTCCATTGGTGTATGTTTTGGTATACATCTCTCATTTTACTTTTAGCGTCTTCATCGTCAATGTAAGCCCATCTAGTTCCTTCATTAAGTACCCCATTCCAGACTGCATGCTTAGGAATAGGCTTAAGTTCATATTTTACAGCAGCAAACTTCTTTTTAAAAGTTGTAACCTTCCCTTTGGTTTTCCCACCCTTAAGTTTACCTTCAGGATTAAGATCCTCCTTAAGAGTTAAGAAATCCAAATGCCCACTCCAGTCAGTTGCTACAACAGGTAGTCCATTGCAAGATGCCTCGTATAAAGGAAGTCCAAATCCTTCCCCATGAGTAAAAGATACCATCGCCTTCACTTTAGGGTGATTATATAAGCCTTGCATTTGTTCATCAGATAGATTACCGTGCAACAGATTAATCGAACACTTCCAGCCTTCTGATTTCGCTATGCCGGAAATTTCAGAAAATTGCTTTTGTATATTATGGAAATCCATAACAGAATCATTAGCCATGTGCACTTTCAATAAAAGCCCGACATCTTCATTCTTAAACTCTTCGATAAAGTTATTAATAACAGCATCAACATTCTTACGTGGGCCCAATTGAGCAACACACAAAAAATTAAAATCATGCTTCAAGTTAAGTTCTAGTTCTACTGATTC